>Ga0222718_10000135_pt1 | contig 72274 bp, 118 predicted proteins | sample C33_27DmetaG_FD_165045 | JGI IMG/M metagenome (GOLD analysis project Ga0222718, IMG submission 165045) | Estuarine water microbial communities from San Francisco Bay, California, United States - C33_27D | ecosystem: Environmental > Aquatic > Marine > Unclassified | place: USA: California... | reverse complement strand
ATTCTCAGGAATTCATTTTTTCAAGATACTTAATTTTTGGAGGTAACCATGATAAACTTAATTCTATTAACTTCACTTTCACACGCAGAAGAACTTGAAGTGGTATATAAACAAAAAACTGAAATCGACTTTGAAGCTGTTGACGTAGAAGGACAACTTGTCAAACCTGAAGGTCATTTAATCACAGAAAGAGAAGTTGCTGTTTTTAATCCACTAATCAGACTTCGAATGGACTTTGATCAGGAAATTAGTAATTCTGTTAATGAAATAAAATAAACAAATTTAAATTTGTCACACATGTAAAAAAAGATACCTTTATGGTATCTTTTATTTTGTACACAGGCAGGAGGTAATAAAACATGCCACAAAATCCCAATCTGACTCCGGTCAATCTTCCAATGGAACTTAAGTTCGGTCAAGAACCAAACACAACTTTCTACAATAATCTTAAAGCACTAAAGGTTGAGCTAGTAGATGCACCAACACGGTCACAAGCTCTAAATGTTGCATGGCAATATGTTAAAGCAACTTGGGCTGACCACCATGATGAAACGCTACCCAGCACTGTTCCTCTACAAGAACTCTCTTCAAATCTAGAAGATGTACTTAATTTCCGAGCTCTACCAACTCCAATGGAATGTCTTGGTTTTACATTCAAACTTAGCGGTCTTTCTTTTCAAGAAGTCACTCATATCATTCGTCATCGTGCCGGTTCTTTTGCTGCACAATGTACAGGTGACCGTGACTTGCGTGATGACCCTGCTGTTGTTCCTGAGGCTGTTCAAAATAGTCCAGAATTCTATGAACGATGGCTGCAACTTGTAAAAGAATCAAAGCAACTCTATGCAGAAATGACAGATTCAAAAGCTGTATCTATGATGGATGCTCGAATGATTCTTCCAAAATGTATGACTTCTTTCTATCTGATGCGTCTTAATCTTAAAGACTTGTTAGGTTTTATTGCACAACGACAAGATATGCAAATTCAACCTGCTGCTGATAATCTTTTGGCTGCTTATATGGCACGTGAAGTTATCAAAGTCTTGCCTGAGGCTTCATCACGAATTAACTTTAATAAATCAGATATGCATTATGTGAAAACTTTCCGCGTACCTGATGGTAAAGGTGGCTTCACTTCGCGTGGTACAAACCTGTACTGGCCAGAACCTAAGAACGATCTGTTTGAATATCATCCTGATGATTCGATTTATCAAGCACGACGTGAAGATATCAATGGAACAAATAACCCAGGTACTCCAACTGTTTTTACACAACTCTGGGAAGAGACATTAAATGAAATCAACGAACTAACAACACAATACAACAATTTTATGGGAAGGGAATAAAGATATGAGTTTAGGAAAAGTTTATTTGGCAAGTGGATGGTTTAACCCAGAATGGTTGCAAGAAGTAGAAAACATTAAAACTGTTTTTGAAAAGCACGGAATCACTTATTTCTCACCAAAAGATGAGAATCTATGTGACAATGATGCTTCTGATTCTGTTCAGGACCAAATCTTTGCAGGAAACATTAAACATCTGCATGAATCTGAATGGTTGCTTTGCAATACTCGAAACAAAGATATGGGAACAATCTTTGAAGCAGGATATTTCAATTGCTTAGAAAAGCCGATTGTTTATTTCTGCGATGGTTTACCTGCAGGTGCTCAGTTTAACCTGATGCTTGCAGCAAGTGGTATTAAGGTATGTCGATCGTTGACAGAACTTGATGACTATCTTGGCCGGTGTGTGTCTGAAGGTTATTTGATTACTGAACGATATCAGGGTGAAATTGAATAAATAGCAATTTTGTAAAACATGTAATTTGGTGTCCTGGTTGTTATAATATAATCAGGACATTTTTTATTTAAGGAGAAACATGAGCGTTTTACTACCACCACCTACACGCTTTGTTGGGTTGCACTGCCACACAGGATTCAGTGTTTTTGACGGATTAGGTTACCCATCAAATCATATTGACTTTGTTTTAGAAAACGGAATGGATGCTTGGGCAATCACAGACCACGGAAATGGTTCTGGTCTGGCACACGCAAGGAAATATTCTGAAAAGGTTAAAAAGTCGGGCAAGAAATATCGTCAAGTCTACGGCTGTGAATTCTATTTTGTACCTTCACTTTCACAATGGAAGAAAGATTATGAAGCAGCAAAAGAAGCAAGAAAGAAAAACAAGCAAGCTGCTATTAAAGAAGATGAAGAAGGCGGTCACGTAATTGAAAACGAAGATGAAACTAAAACTTTCACTTTGGACACAAACGAATGGAAGCGTCGTTACCACTTGGTTATAACAGCGCAAAACAGGATTGGTCTGGCAAATCTGTTTACGCTAATTAAACGTGCTTATACAGAAGGTTTTTATCGATATCCACGTATTGATTTTGACTTGCTTAAGCGTTATAATGAAGGCTTAACAGTTTCAACTGCATGTTTAGGCGGTGTGTATTCAAACAGAATTATGCGTGGTAATGCTCTTAAACTCTCTGATGAAGATATTCAGCGTGAGCTTCACAACTTAACAGATAAGTTTGTTGATGCTGTTGGTGAAGAAAATTTCTTCTTGGAATTGCAATTTAATCGGCTTAAGCAACAACATCTTGTAAATCATCACTTGTTACGTCATGCTGACCAAACAGGAATCAAGCTTATTTCAACAGCAGATTCACACTACTATTCTCCTGACAAGTGGGAAGCACGTGAATTATACAAGAAGCTTGGCTGGATGGGTAATGATCCGTCTCCTTTGCCTGATTTTGATGAACTTAAGTGTGAATTGTATCCTAAGAATGCTGAACAGATGTGGGGTGAATTCACACGTCACTATGATGAATACAAAGATTCTTATGAAGGTTATGAACAAGCTGTAAAAGATTCAATTGAAAGAACACACGACCTTGTGTGGGATAAATATGAAGACTGCTGGATTGACACTAAGGTTAAACTACCAGATTACAACACAAAGGAAAAAACAGCCTTTGAGCAATTAGCAGACAAGGTAAAAGAAGCACTTGTTCGTGAAGGTTATCATACAAAGCCTGAATATGTTGAACGTGCTAAGCATGAATTATCAGATATTAAGTATCTTGGTTTTGAAAACTATTTCCTTGTAATGTACGAGGTTTTCCACAAGGCTGCTGACCACACCTTATTCGGCGCTGCTCGCGGAAGTGGAGGGGGAAGTTTGGTTAATTTCTTGTTAGGGATTACACAAATGGACCCGCTGAAATACAATTTGCTGTGGGAAAGATTCCTAGGTCGTCATCGTACCGGGTTTCCCGATATTGATTCTGATGCCGGTGACCGTGATGCATTGATTAATGCTGCACGTGAATTATTCGGTGACCATGCTGTTATTCCAGTTTCCAACTTTAATACACTTAAGCTTAAGTCACTAGTTAAAGATATTGCTAAGTTTTACGGTGTTGACTTTGCTGAAGTTAATAAAATGACTGGCCCATTGCAAGATGAAGTAATGTCTCTTGCTCGTGATGAAAACACAGAAAAGTCTGTCTTTGTTCTGAAACATGAAGATTGTATGGAACATTCCAAGACTTATCGTGAATTCATGGAAAAGTATCCCAAAGTAAAAGAACACATTGAAGCTCTATTTATGCAAAATCGTTCTATTGGTCGTCATGCTGGCGGTGTTATTATTGGTCCTCCTGATGTCTTGGAACAATCAATGCCAATTATTGGTGTTAGGGGTGACCTACAAACACCATGGTCTGAAGGTATGAACTTTAGAAATCTTGAAGATAATGGTTTTGTTAAGTTTGACTTCTTAGGTTTGACGCTAATGAAAGATGTTGAAAACTGCATTAGACGTATTATTAGAAAAAAGAAAGCCCTGAATTGTGCAATTGAAGAAATACCTTTCTCTGATGTTCGTGCTTTCTTTGATGAGCATCTTAATTGTCGATACATTGAACAAAGTGATCAAGAAGTCTGGCAACATGTATATCATCAAAGGCGAAAGGTTGGTATCTTTCAATTCACTGCGGAAGGTGCTCGAAACTTCTGTGAGGATGCAAAACCAACAAACATTGAAGAATTAGGTGCTATTACAGCGATATACCGCCCTGGACCATTACGAGCCAACGTACATAAAAAGTATATCAAGGACAAAGCGGATTCATCAAATGTTAAATATCCGCATCCTGTGATTGAAGAAATCTTAGGCCCAACATTTGGTCACGTTACATTCCAAGAACAGTTCATGCTTTTGGCACAGAAGCTTTCTGGATTCTCACCAGGTGAGTCTGATAAACTTAGAAAGACTTTGGTTAAGAAATCTTTGGATGCAAATGATGCTAAAGAGGGTGAACGGGCTGTGGCTAGACGTAAGTTCATTCAAGGTGCAAAAGAACTAAACGGTGTTCCTGAAAGTGTGAGCACTGAGTTGTGGGAAAGAATTGAATTCTTTTCTGCATACGGGTTTAATAAATCCTGTACATTTGATACTGAGGTCGATATATATAATAAGCAGGGTGATTTTATTTGCACTGAACAGATTCAAAATGTAATTCCTGGTTCTTATGTTCGTTCTCGTGATGAAGAAACAAAAGAAGAAATCTATACAAAGGTAATGTCAAATCATTATCATGGTAAGATTCCAACTTTTGAGATTACATTAGATGACGGTCAGTCGGTAACATGTACCATGCATCACAAATTTAGAGTAGAAGATGGGAGGATGCTACCGTTATGGGTGATATTACAAGAAGATCTTTCGATTGTAGCTGTGGCCGAAAGTATGAAAGAAGAAGCAGCTTAACAAATCATCAAAAGAAGTGTTTAAAGTGGAAAGAAAGCGCTATTGAAAATATTGATTATGTTGAATGTAAAGTGTGTGGTGTGATTGGTAAGTCAATTACATCACATATTAAATCACACAATATTTCAAAGTCTGAATATGAGAAAAAATTTGGTCCGACAATTTGTCAATCTTCAAAAAAAAGATATTCTGAAACACAAAACTACGACTGGATAAAAAGAGAAAAAGAAAAGGGCAATGATTTAAAAGAGTGGCGAGAAAAATTAGGTAAAAAAACTTCAGAAGGAATAATGAACTCAGAGAGTGCTAGAGCAGCAAGAAGAGAAAACTTAACCAGATTAAACAAGACAAAAGAGTTTAGAGAGAAATCTTCAAAGACTGCCAAGCAGACTTCAGCCAGAAAAGAAATTTTAGAAAAACGCTCAAGACAATTAAAAGAGTGGAGAGAAAACAATCCTGAAGAGTTTTACAACAAATGCACAAGTGTAATGATTAACTCTTGGAAATCAAAACCAGAAACACAATTATTTGAAATCTTAAATAAAAAGTATTCTTTTTTTAAAAGAAATCAACAGTTACGACGTGTTAACAAATTTAAGACAACAAAGTCAGGAAAAAGACAAATAGACATCATGTCGCTTGAAAATAAAATAATTGTTGAGTTTGACGGTGTTCATCACTTTAATAACATTCATGGTGTTGAAGCATTAAAAAAGAATATTAAAAAAGATAATGAATTAAATTTTGTCATGGTAGATGAGGGCTGGACAGTTATTCGTGTTGCTCATGATCAATATTCTTATAATTCAGGTGGGGTGTTTAGTGAAGATTCAATAAAAAGAATATTCAATTTAATTGACAACAAAGAAAGAGGTTTGTTTTTAATAGGCACTTCTTACACATGCAATAACAAAGATTAGACTGTATAATATAAAATAAAACTAGGAGAATCAATGCCAAAAATCAAAAGCATAGAATTTAAAGGAATGCAAGAAACTTATGACTTAGAAGTCGAACATAAAGATCATCAATACTTTTTGTCAAATGGGATGTTATCATCAAATTCCCATGCTGTTGCTTATGCTATTGATTCTTATTATGCAGCTTGGTTGCACACCTATTACGAAACAGACTGGTTAGCCACAGTTCTACAATCAGAAAACAATAACCCAAAAGCTCTAACAAAAGCTATTTCAGAAATCAAAGCAATGGACTACGATATTGCCCCACCTGATATCAACTATTCTGGTTACGAATGGTCATGGTCGGAAAAGCGTAATGCTTTTGTGCCGCCTTTAACTTCAATTAAGGGTTTAGGTGACAAGGCTGTTGAAGAAATTGTTCAATATAGACCCTATAAAGCAATGTCAGATTTGTTATTTGATGAAGGTGGTAAATGGAAACATTCAAAACTTAACAAGACTGGATTCACTTCTCTTTGTAAGATTGAGGCTTTGGATTCACTTGATGAGTTTATTGATGGTTCTATTCGAAATCACAAACAGGCATATGAGATTATTGTGGGTAATTACAACACATTGCGAAAAGGTCATTATGGAATGTCTGAAAGAAAAGCAAAGAAAGAAGGTGCTCCTTTAATCTTGCCTGTTTTGATTGATGAGTCAAAAGATATTGATGATTGGTCTCGTGTTGATAAACTTGAAATGTATCAAGAGTTATGTTCAACAATTCGTGATGACATTGCCTTTCCTTCAGGTTTGATGCAAAAGATTAGAAATTCTAATGTTAAATCTGTTTTACAATTAGCTCCCGGTGCTAAACAAATTGCATGGTTTTGTGCTGTTGACTTTATTAGAAAAACGACAAGAAATAAAAAGATATTCTATCGTATCAAAATTGTTGACAATGAAAGTAATTCAGGTTGGTTGCGTGTTTGGGGTGAACTACCTGATGGAATGGAAAAGTTTACAATTTGGCTTGCCGAAGTTTCAGCAGATAAAAACTGGGGTCCAAGCACTAGTTCTAGAAAGATTCGTCCACTTGTTGTGTAGTAGAGGTTAAAATGATTTCAAATAGAATAAATTACATTATCTTAGAAGGACCGGACCTAGCAGGTAAAACAACATTTTATAATCAGTTTCATAAACAAACGGGTTATAAGTGGAACATTAGAGACCGTTCAGGTATTTCAATGTTGATTTATGCGCAGCAATATGGTCGTGATACTTTTCGTGCGGTTGAACTATTAAGACAAGAACTTTATAACCTCAATAATTTTGTAATTCTTCTTTTGCCTCCTTGGGAAGTAATAAAAGAAAGGTATGAAAAACGAGGTGATGAAATTCAGAATCTTGAAAGCTTGGAATATGTTTACCAAAAGTTTCAAGAAGCAGCTGAAGAGTTTGAATGTTATCCTAACGTAATGGTTATTCGCAAAGAAGTTGATGAAGAAATAGTTAAAAGTATAGCAGATCAGCTAGACAGGTTTGAAAATGAATCTTTTAAAGTTCTTCAAAAAGCTACTCAAAGTATTTGTCTACAGTCTGACACAGCTGAGTGTGTTGGTATTAATTTTACTCATTATGATGATGGTAGGTTTCTTGATGTTAATAACCTTGACCTAACATATCATAAAGAAATTGATTATTACGATGGCATTAGAAAACGTTTGTTTGATAAACTCGACAATGAGTTAGAAGGTAATAATGAATACAATAGAAAAGAGTCTTTGAGTTCAAGACGTTTTATCTATACAGATGACACGTGTATTTCATTAGCTCATTTTTTAATACGTGAAGATGGATTAGATTGTCAGTTCTTCTTAAGGTCTTCAAATGTTAAAGATACTTTGTATTATGATTTAAACTTTTTAAAGAGTCTTGCAAGAGATGTTTTTAACAAATTTAACCTGAACAATGATAAAAATTTCTGTAAAATGAAATTTGTAATTAACTCCGCACACATAATTTAAAGAGGTAAAATTGAAAGTAAGAATTAAAAAGTTACATCGCAACGCAGTGATTCCAGCATACGCAAAACAAGATGACGCTGGTGTAGATTTACATTGTGTTAGTGACCCAACAATAGATGCAGCTGGTAACACTGTGTTTAAGACTGGATTGGCATTTGAGATACCATTAGGTTATGTTGGTTTGCTTTTTCCTCGGTCTTCTATTTCAAAGACAGGATATCATCTTCGAAATAGTGTTGGTGTAATTGATGCCGGTTATCGTGGAGAAGTTATTGTTAAGTTTGGATTCAAGGGTTTTTCTGAAACTCATTACAAAAAAGGCGATAGAATTGCACAATTAATTATTATGCCACGTCCTTTCATTGAGTTTGAAGAGGTTGATGAACTTTCTGAAACAGATCGTGGTGAAGGTGGATTTGGGAGTACTGGACAGTGAAAAATGACTCCTTGCTGTTTGAATATATTCAGGATGATAAAAATAAATGTGTTTGGTTGCCAAGAAAGCACGGTATGTTTTGGGCACAGATGCGTCATCACTACATGAATAAATTCATTTATATAACAGAGGGTGAAGATTATAAAGTTTACAATGGGTCTCCTGAGACCTGGAAAAACCTTTTAGAGAAAGGGTTTGAAATAAAAACAATACACAGAAGTGAAATACAAAAAATGATAGGAGAAGGTGTATGAAAAGAGCACTAATAACTGGTGGCTGTGGATTTATTGGAAGCAATCTTGCAAAAGAATTAATCAGTAAAGGATGGAGAGTTGATGTTGTGGACGATATGTCAAATGGTCATCTAGAGCTTCTTGATGGATTAAAGAAAAGAATACTACCTAACGCTTCTTTTTTGGATATTTACTACGGCCAAATTGAAAAAGGAACAGTAACAAGAGAAGATGATGAAGTGCTTGTTATTCAAGATGACTTTGCTAGTCCATTTCTCTTAAGCAACATTGAAGAAAACTATTATGACTATGTTTTTCATCAAGCTGCAGTTCCTCGTGTAGGTTATTCTGTTGAACATCCTTCTGAAACAACAAATACAAACATCAATAAAACTGTTGCTCTTTTTGAATCTTGCAAAGAGGGTGGAATTAAAAGAATTGTATTTGCTTCTTCTTCTTCAGTTTATGGCGGTGCTGATGATTTACCAACAAAGGAAACTGCACCAAAGAATCCTAAGTCACCTTACGCATGGCAGAAATCAGCTATTGAAGATTTTGCGAAACTTTGTTGGGATTTATATCAGCTTGATGTTGTTTGTTTGCGATACTTTAATGTCTTTGGTCCTGGGCAATATGGCGACTCACCTTACTCAACTGCTGTTTCTGCATGGTGCAACGCTGTAAAGACAGGTGGTTCTTGTAGATCAGATGGTGATGGTTCACAATCAAGAGACATGTGCTATATTGATAACGTCGTAAGTGCTAATGTCTTGGCTGCAGAAAGAGAAGAACCCTTTAAAGGTGACTATTTTAACATTGCTTGTAATGACAGAACATCAAATAGAGAGATTTTAGAATATTTTAAGGTTCGTTTCAATGTTGATGTTGTTGATGCCCCGTGGCGACCTGGCGATGTTATGCACACTCAAGCTGACGTTTCAAAAGCTGAAAGAGAGTTTGGATATAAGCCACTGGTTAGATTTTGGGATGGCTTAGAAGAAACTATTAAATGGTGGGAGCTAGATTAAATGAACACAGAATTGGTTTTATATACTGGGCCTATGTTTAGTTCAAAAACAACTAGACTGTTACAGAAGATTGACAGATTACACTATCAAGGTAAGACTACGTTGTCTTTTAAGCCCAAGATGGATGATAGATATTCCGTCGATGGTGTAATTGTCACACACAATGATGCTCATGTCAAGTGTTTTCAAGTTGAGAATGGAAAGGAAATACTTGAAATTATAGCTAGCAGTAATGTTGATGTTGATTGTGTAGCTGTTGATGAGATATTCATGATTCCTGGAGCTGCTGAAGCTTGTATTAAGCTCTTTAGAAAAGGTTATGATGTTTTTATTTCTTCAATTGAGCTTAATTTTTTAGGTGAACCATTTGAAGAAGTTAAAGAAGTAATGCCTTATTGTACAGAAATTGTTAAATGTACAGCTGTTTGCACGGTTTGCAGAAGTGATGCAAGATACACATCAAAAAAGATTCAATATAGTTTGAGTAACGCTAATGTAAAAATACAGGTTGGTGGTGAAGAATTATATGAACCAAGATGTCAGGCACATCATGACCACATGAAAGAATAGGGTTGCTTAGATAGTTATGAACCAAAGAACAACATGGAGTATTAGATGTTAGACCCTTCAAGTGTTAATTGTGTTATATACCATGCAAATTGCACAGATGGATTTGGATCCGCTTATTCAGCTTGGAAACTACTAGGAAATAGAGCAGAGTATCATGCATGCAGTCATGGCGCTCCTCCTCCTGATGTAACAGATAAAAACGTTGTTATTCTTGACTTTTCTTTTAAAAATGAAGTAACAAAGAAGATGATTGAAGAAGCCAATGACTTACTTGTTATAGATCATCATAAGTCAGCGATGGTTGAGTTGCATGATATATCAAACACCATATTTGATATGAATAAATCAGGAGCTACACTTGCTTGGGATTTCTTTCACCCTGGCAAAGAAGCTCCAAAGTTTATTCAGTATATTACTGATAGAGACTTGTGGAAATGGGAGTTACCTTATTCAAAAGAATTTAGTGCAGCTTTTGACATGGTTCCTTTTGAATTTGAAGAATTTGAAAAATTTGAAGATGATTCAGTTTTTGATGATGCTGTTAAGCGAGGAAGTTATATTCTTGCATATTCAAAGACAGTTGTTAAGAAAGTTTGTGATAAGGCAGCTGAAAGGCATCTAGACGGTAAACACGTTATGGTAGTTAATGCATCTCACTGGATGAGTGAGATAGGAGCGAGACTTTCTCCTGATTGTGATTATGCAATGATTTGGTATTATGATCACAATGATAAAGATATTAAAGTTAGTTTAAGAGCATTCCATGATACGATAGATGTTTCAGAGGTTGCCAAGAAGTTTGGCGGCGGTGGTCATAAAAAGGCTGCTGGTTTTAGGCTAGCAGGAGACACAAATGTTGATGATTTGTTTGACAAGGAAGAAACAAAGAATGATTAAATGCCCATACATAAAGTATAATTCTGTTAAACAGAATTGGATTGTTGTAGTAAATAGTGGTCTAAAAATAGAGTGCTCAAATCACCCAACAGCAACATTCTACAAAGACAAGTATTCTAACAAGATAAAAGCAAGGAAAAGATAGTGTCGTTTTGGGAAAGGCAAGGAAGAATAATTCACTTTTCACACATTCCAAAAACAGGTGGAAGTAGTATTAGAAATCTTTTGGAAAGAAATGGATGGGTTGAAGACAAAGCATTGAGAATTATAAACTCTCATCATAATTGCTATTATGAATATAAAGATAATTTTATAAAAGCAAATCCAGAGATTTCATTTGCAGTCGTTAGAAATCCTTTTTCACGGGCATTATCACATTTAAATCAAGTAAGAAGAGCACATTGTGAGTCAGGTAGTAAGATTGATTACAATTATGTGATAGATGTTATGTTTAAAACAATATTACCGATGCAAGGATATCATGTTGATAATAATCACTGGATTCCTCAATATGCTTTCTTAAATGAGAAGTCTAAAATATTCAAGCAAGAATTGATGACACCTCTGTTTTCTTTTTTAAAAGAAAATAACATTGTTGATATTGATGATGAAATTAAAATTCTAAACTCACATAATAAAAAAATGGACTATTTGGAAGTTTTTAATGACAATTCCAAGAATTTAATTAGAGAGTTTTATTACAAAGATTTTGAATTATTTAAATACGACCCTTTTGAGGAATAGCAAAAAAAATGAAAAGACCGGGATGGGATGAAATTTGGATTAATTTTGCTCATACAATTTCACAGCGCTCACCTGACACAAAACACAAGGTTGGCGCTGTTATTGTAAATGAAGAAAATACTCAGGTTCTATCAATAGGATACAACGGAGACCAGAAAGGTGGAAGTAATAAAAGAGAGTCTTTGGAACAGGGACAAAGTGGTTTTATTCACGCAGAAATTAATGCGCTAATTAAGTGTGATTACAATTATCCAAAAAAGAAGAAGATGTATTTAACACTGTCTCCTTGCGATGTTTGTGCAAAGGCGATAGTGAATGCTGGTATTAGTGAAGTTGTGTATTCTGAGTTTTATCCTTACTCTGAGAATTCAATAAAGATTTTAAAGGACGCAGGAATAACAGTAAGAACAGTTTGTAAAGAATAATTATTCCTGAGGTTATCTGATGGGTATTACAAAGAAAAGATTATTTGAGACTTTATGTGCTCTTGGCGGGAAAAAGAAAGATTCTTGTATTGATTTTATTAAAGATGATTTACTGATAAGACACATTGACTCAGGGGTTAAATACACAGTAAAGAAAGTTAATCTGGATGAAGAACCCTGTGTGATTGCATATAGATATTATGGCCCAGGAATGAGAAAAAAGATTTTTATAAAAATTGTATCAGATGACTTTAAAAATTATGAACCGGTGTGAGGTATAGATGGACGCATTATTTAACAAAAAAATTCAAGACTTAGTTAGAAAGACGCTTGATGTTGAAGATAAAAAACTAAACGAAGCAATGGTTGCACAACCAAAGCAATTTGAAGTAAGAACTGATTTTTTAAGTGATGCAAACATTGATAATCATTTTAAATTATACAAAGGTTATATTGAGTCATTTAATCAAGCTAGCGCAGAACTAGATGGTGCAGATAAATCAAATGTCAATTCAAACCGTCACATGTATCGCAGCGTTAAAATTGATGAAACATATAATATGAACGGTGCTTATCTTCATGAGCTTTTCTTTGCAAATATGGCAGATGCAAATTCTCAAATTGGTATGGATTCTCTATCTTACATGAGACTCAATAGAGACTTTGGTTCTTTCGATGAATGGCAGAAAGATTTCATGGCATGTGCTTTAAGCTCACGTTGTGGATGGGTTGTGACTTATTTAAACACATATACACAAAGCTATATGAACACATTTATTGACTTACATTCAGAAAACGTTCCTGTGGGAATGTATCCTGTCATTGTAGTTGATATGTGGCAACATGCTTATTACAAAGACTATTTAAAAGATGCAAAGACATATTTAACTGCAATGATGAAACAGCTAAGATGGTCAGTGATTGAAAAGAGATTTGAAAAAGCTGATAAAATCTTACAAATTATTAGAGGTGCATAATGAGTAAACCTTCAAAAATTTATAATCTTTTATTTGAACAAGAAAGCAGTGTTGACACTCCAGAAACTGGACTAAAACTAGTCTCTAAATCAACAGATATCAAAGCTCGAAAAGCCCTTTCTTCAATCGACGATCAGATTGACGCTCTTATTTTAAAATATGAAGCTAGTTCTATTAGAGATGAAAGTATTGTCAGGGGTGACGAATTGATGGAACAAAGCTTAAGCAGTTCAAGTCTTCAATATCTTTTTGAGCAAGAAGAGGAAGAAGTTGCAGCTGAAGAAGCAACAGCTGAAGAAGGTGGAGAAGAAGAATCAGCACCAGTTCCAACAGGAAGCGAGGCAATGGATGTTGACGAACCCGGTGAAGAAGAGGTTCCTGACTTAGATATCGATGCTTTTGCAATGAGAACTGTTAGATTAATTATGAATTACAAGAATCTTCTTAGAGTCGAAGAAGCTATTGTTAATAGAATTAAGAACTTCTTAGATGAGAACTATGGTGAAAACTTTGTTGATAGATATGTTAGTATTCTAGAAAATGAATATGGAATCTCAATGGCAGAGTTTGCTTCTGATAGAGAGACTGAAGATCAAGAATTTGCAGTTGGTGCATTTGCTGGTGGCATGGGACAAAGCGGAGCATAAAATTGATTAGATCTAAAAAATCTGTTCACATCAGCTTAAAACCTGATACACACAAAGAGTTTAGACTTAGATGCGTCGAAAGGGACTTATCAATGCAAGAAGTTTTTGAAGAGTTTGCATCACGTGTCGGGCAAGAATCAAATGATGTGATAAGGATACTAGATCAGCTAGTTAGAGACAAACAAGTAAAAAGTGTTAAGAAGTACACAAAAACTGATGTTGATGCCATATTTAATATGTTAGAAGATGAAGATCCTTTAAAAGATTAGGAGAAGTTATGAATATTTCAAAAGACGATATAAAAGAAGCAATTGCAAATTTACCAGTTGACGATGTTAAAGAAGTTATTTCTGACAGGCTTGAAGCTGTTGCTGAATTAGAGTTAAGCTCAAAAGCAAAAAAAGGACTTTATCTAGGTGACAAAGATAAAGGTATACTTGATGCAGTTCAAGAAAAGATTATTTCTAGAAAGTTATTAGTTTTTGGTGCTGCAACAGCACTATTGATTTGGGCAGGATTAGACTCAGATATCTGGGGAATGATTGCCATGTGTTACATTGGCGGACAATCCGCCATTGATTTTGCCAAAGTTTGGAAAGGATAATAAAATGAAATTAAATAGAAGACAATTAAGAAGATTAATTAATGAAGCGCTTGAAGATGCTATGACTTACCCTGCTAGTGGTATAACAGGAGAAGAGCTGATGGCGGGAAGCAATTCGGCGTGGAGAATTGTACAGGCGATTGTGAGTGATGCTGGATTTGATGTGACGAAGCTTTCCATAAAGGCACCGACAGACGGTACTCGAGTATCAAATATGATGCCGGTTTTTTATTCTGGTGAACCTGTTACTAATATTACTGTTTATGGACAAGTCTATCCTTTAGGATCAGGAAATGCATCTCCTGAAGCTGAGATGGTTAAGCGCGCAATAAGAGACGCTTTCAGATCAGCGGGAATGGATCAATCAGCTCTACACGCTGAATATGGATATTAATTTAGTGAAATTAAGTTTTTTAGATTGGTGCAGAATAAACTGGAAATTTATTCTAGGCGTTTCTGTGCCAATCGTCTTAATTTTAATTGGGAAGAAAATTAATATTAAAGAAATTTGGAAGCAAGCAAAAGAAGCCAAAGAAAAAGAAATAGAGATTATTAACAAGGCAAATCAAAGACAAGTTAATAGTATTAAAGATGCTGTTTCTGATTATCAAGAAGATGTGAAAGAAGCAGAAGAAGTTCATGGTGAACAAACAGAAATATTAACGGTAACAATCGGGAAAAAACGTGATAGAATTAGTGGGTTAGGTGCAGAAGGTGCAACTGACGAATTAAATGATCGTTTTGACCTGGATTGATATATGTTAAAAATTTTATTATTGTGTGCTCTAGCATACGGTAAAGACAGTGTCGCAATAGAAAAGGGTGAAAAAGCACCCTTCAGCGGCACTTTGTTGTCTCCGGAGGGTGTTGCTCAAATTATTGCCAAAGCAGATGAAGAAGTTGGAAAGTGTAAGATTGATGCAGAAAGAGATTTAGCAATTGCAGATGCAGATTTTAAATTACAATTAAAAATAAAAGAAGCAGACTTAACTGCATGTTTAGAAAAAAGCAGTGGTTTAGAAGCACTCAGAGCTGAACAGATAGACTTTCTTGAGAAACAGGTATATAAACCTAGATGGACAAACACAGCTGTGTATGTTTCAGGAATTGCATCTGGGATAGCTATTGTATATCTAACATCAAAAGTAATCCAATAGTTATAATAAATGATGATAACCTACCTATTTAATACAAGATAGGAGTATTGTAATGGAAATAAAAGTTAAGAAAAGCGTCCTGTTTAACGTTCTAAAACAAGTTATGACAGAATCACCTTCTAGATCAGATTATCATATTGCTGGTAACATGGGAGGAAATTTCCTTGGCTTCTTTGCAGAAGACGAAGAACCAATCAAACCAAGGCCACAGATGGCCACACAATTATCAGTTGAAGAGCCTCCCGTTGATGATCCAGACTTTGTTCCTGCTTCAAGAGAAGAATTACAAGCAGCTGCTATTAGAATTTGCAAAGAAGTCCCAAGAAGTGAAATTGAGTTCTTTTACAGAATGCTTCACAAGATTTTAGATTCAGCGCTTGACAAAGAAGATGAAAAGCTTTTCATGTTAGCAGAGGTAAAGAGAATTTTATCTGAGTCTTACGAAGAAGACTCAAGATTGTCTGACAGCATGAAGGATGCTATTAAGTCAGCAGTAGTAAAAGCAATCAGACAACGTGATCCAGTTCAAAGATTCCAGGTAATTGATGACATGGCTAAGACAATTGCTGGCCGGTCAGATTTCCAGGAAGAAGGAGTTGACGATATTGCTGTTACAACAATGATTATGAATGACATTGAAAGAAGAGAATCTATTGGCTTTGGCGGGGAGCAAGACAGCACAGAAACTCAAGCAGCAGTAAAGACTAAAGCTCCTCAAATATATGGTGCTGGTCAGTCAAGTGGTGGTATAAAAACTCTAGTTCGAAAAGCAAAAAAGAAAGCTGAACCAGCACAAGAGACACTTGCTGATGTTGAGTTTTTGGCATCATTTAAAGCTGCACAAGATAAAGATCTGTACTTAAAGGGATATAACGACGGTATTCAAGATGACACTGAAGAGCTTCCAGCTATTCCAAAACAACAAGAACCAGATTATATACTGGGCTATGAAGAAGGCTACAAATCAAGTGGAAGGGTTGGTGGTGCTGTTACATTTGGCTCAGAAGAAGAAGCAGAGAGAAAAGCTGAGGAAATTTACAAGAGTAGAATAAGACAATCTGTTTTTGATCAAATGTCAGAAGAAGAAAAGAAAGAATTAAGTTTGTTGAATCGATTGGTGTTTGAAACATTTGACATTCTTCATGACATATCTCAGACGGCTGAGGTTGAAGCTTATAATGCATTGCTTAATAGAACTGTTAAGAATGTTAAAGAAGCAGCAAAGATGGTTGCAAATGAATATGGCATTGGTTTTTCCAATTCTTTTTCAAGCGTAAATTTAAACAAAGCCAGTTCAAATGAAAAAAGTATTGAGAAATGGACTAGCAACTTTCTAACAAAGCTTTTAAAGAACAAACTGGATCCTTCTGATGCATCTTTTAAAAAGAAATTAGAAGACCTTAGGTCTAATATTCTCAAAGCTAGCCTTATGAATAGAATTAACGGGCCTGATGCTGTTAAATACATTGCTTCTACATTAGCTGCTCATCTTACACTTGACAAGAAAAGAAATGCTCAATTACCCAAGGGCGAGTTTTTAAATAAAGTTGTTAATGACATGTTTATGACAGTTATAACAAAAGAAACAGGACCATTTAAATTCCAAAACGGACTGCATTTTAACAATAATGCAACAATGGAACAATTGTCTGAAGTTGAAAATGCTTTGTTAGATACTTTTGTTGAAAGAAGTCTGAAGGGTGACGAATATGTTTTTAACAATTCAGGTGTAATTCACACTTATCCTGCTGATGAATTTAAGGATAAAGTTGAAGAAGTTGTTAATAGAAGGTTTGAAGAAGCTAAAAAGTTTCAAGAAGACAAGGCTAGAAAACAAGAAGAAAAAGAAATGGCTTCTGTTGAGGTTGATGCAGACTTAGCTGATATCGCTGTCGATCAGAAAGCAAAAGACAAATTTTTATCTGAGTTGCAAAGACTTGCAGATACAAGAGAATATGAAACACTTGCACCTTTCTTTGGTTTTTCTAACGCCAATGGTATCAGACAATGGTATAACAAACATGTTAAAAAGAAATTTGAAGATGCAGCTAGAGGTGTTAAAGGCGGTCAAGATTCTCCAATGTTTGAAAAGATGCGTCAAATGCAAGAGGCTATTGTTCCTTACATCATAGATGCTATTGACTTCACAAAAGAAGCTACTGAGGCAGCAAAGAAAAAAGCAAAGAAGCCTGCTGATCAAGAAGAACATGATTATACCATTGATATTCTTGACCACATTAAGGGACAAATGGCAGAATACAATGATTTTATTGCTGATGTAGGTATTGACCCAGAAGATGCAGATGATATTGAAAAAGCTACTGATTATGCTTATACTGTTAGTGGATATATTGTTAGACAAATTGTTGGTGACATGTTTAGTAACATAACAAGCATTATCGATAGAGAAGCTAGAGATTATGTTGCAGAGTTGGTTAAAGATTATTTAGATTTTGATAAAATTGAAGTTAATAAAAAGAAAAAGCTTAATGATAAAGAGAGAAATAAAATTGCTAGTTCTGTTGCGGAATACTTTACAGGAACCAAAGAAGTCCCAAGTTATGCAGAGATGGGTAAAACAGCAGAGAAATTGATTGAGATGGGCATTGATGCTGAGACTTATGCTGAAGTTGCTGACATTGTAAAAGACTGGTTTGAAGATACAATTGATACTGGTTTCATGAAAGTAAGAGGTGCAACAAAAGAAGAGGATTTCATTGGTCAGTTTGTAGGTGAGATTGATAAAGTTTTTGGAAAGGTAATGGCAAAAGGTAAATCAGGGCAAAGATATACTTCTTCAATGTTACTTAAGGCTATCGATGCTTATAAACAAGATATGGCTTCTCAGGTTGCCATGAGTAATCTATCTGATTATGAGGTTGTGTAAAATATGTCAAAAATGTTACTTGAAAATTTAGCAAACATGATTTCTCAAAAGCAAAGTTTTGAGATTCCTAATTTTCCTTATCAAAACGTTGGGAGAGCTAGAAGTTTTGAAATGGGTGAAGAACTTCCTGTTGCTGTAAAATCAAGTGACTGGCAAACTGTTGAAGATATACATGGGCACAGTTTAATTGAAAAATCTTTTAAGTTTGCATCTTTTAATCATCTGATGTATTTTTTAAATGATGTGATGAGAAAATCTAATCAAATCAATCATCATCCAAAGATTACTATTGATGTTGATGTTGTTGTAATAGAATTAACAACACATGAAATGGGAGGTGTTTCAGATAGAGATTTAGACCTGGCAAGATATATTGACGAAGTATATCAGGATGTTAAGTTTATAAGGTCTTTATAAGATGTCTTTTTTTGTTAGTGAGTCTTTAAAGGGTCTTTTAACTGAGGATGAATTAATAGAAAAGAAAGATAGCGATGGCTCTGTTTTTGACGTTCTTTCTGCTGTCATTGGAAACGATAGCGATGAATACTTTTTTGAAATTAAAAACTATTTTGTTGATAGTGGTATCATTGCTTTTAACGTTTCTTCTCATTACTTAGAAAAATTATTTTTTGATCAGTCACTAATGATAAAAAAAATAGTTTTAGGAAATAATGTAAAAGAGATAAATTATAAATTCAATATAAAAAAAATTCAAAAGCAAAAAAATGATATTGATTATGAAATTGAAATAATGTTTTAAGGTTCATAATTAGCTATATTAGAGAGGATTATATGTTTAAAATCAACAATGAAAAAGAATTGCTAAACTTGTTACGAGTCGTATCTGAGGAAGCAGTAAAAAAATCTAAACTAAAACTAAATGAATCATCAGATCCTTATGCTGATAAGTTTAAGAGTAACCTTGAAAGTGAAATGAAAAATCTTTATGAACAAGAAGAGGAAGAAGTTGCAGCAGAGGAAGTCGAAGAAGAAGAGGAAGTAGCTGCCGGAGATGAATCTGAAGCTGCTGCTGAAGAAGTTGATGATAATCCTGACGCAGAAGAAAGAGAAGAAGAATTACCAGCAGCAGAAAAAGCGATGAGTCTTGATGATACAGAAGGTGGTTATTCTTTTGACTCTGTTATAACAGCCATTAATACATTACGCGCAGGAAGATCTTTAAGAGACAAAGAAATTAAAGATGAATTAAGTGGATATTATGATAGACTTGATGAGAATGAAAGAGAAATTTTATTTTTATTCCTTAAAGAACTTTCAAAGATTTTAACTGGTGCAATTGAAGCTGAAGAAGCACAAGATCCGAGTGATCCAAAACATTATTTTGATATTACAAAAAGAGAAGAGGGCGAAGAAGCATCAAGCGAAGTTGAAAAGAAACCTGAAGCCCAACAACAAGTTCAAGCTACTATTCAAGTTAGTGACGAAGAAGAAGACACAACTCCTCCGATCAAAGTTAATGAATCTCAAGACGTGATCGCATTAAGAGAAAAAGTTAGAAGATTAATGAGAGATTGATAATGAAGATATCAGAATCTCAACTAAGAAAAGAAATAAGAAATATTTTATTAGCAGAAGGCTGCTGCTGTCAAAAAAAGAAGCTCATAAATGAAATCGAGCGTGGAAGCAGCCTAGTTTTCAGATACACAGAATGGAAACCAGGGACTTGTGAAATAGATTTTTCTAGAATTCCAGGATTTGAAAAATTATTTCTTGGAGATAAAAGAGCTACAAGCGTTGATGGTGCTATTCAACAAATGACAAAAGATTCAACTCTAGCAAAATTTTTGCCAAATACTGCTTCTGAGCTTTCTGCCTTGAGATTTGTTTTAGGAGAAATTATTAATAATGTAGACATGGCTTTAAACATTATGGGTGTTCCTGCAGTGGCCTGTTATTGGATTCAGCGTGCTATTGATTTATTTGCTGAGGTGATAGGTATCGGCAGTGATTACATCTCAAGAGGCACAACACCCGCTGTTAAGAAGCCTGCCGTTGAGGTTGAAAAAGAAGACAAAACTGGAATTGTTAAGAGTATTGCTTCTTCAATTGCTTCAACAAAAGGTAAAGAAAAAGCTGCTGATGTTGTCATAAAGGCAGCAAAAAAAGCTCCTATTCCACAGATTAAGGCTGCTGCAACAGTAGCAGATGTTGTTACAGAAAGAAAGTTAAACGAGCAAGCAGAAGTAGAGGAAATATTTTTACCTGCAGGATTTGCAAATGTATTTCCCGAGGCATTGATATCTAACATGGATTTAAATTCTTTAGACAAGGATATCGACAATTATCTTAAAGTAACTGATGTTTTAAGTAACATAGAAACAGAAGATGCACAAGCTGCTTATAAACAAATTGCTGCTTTAAATGACATTCAAGCTGACACCAGATTAATGAACTCGCTTCCAAACAGTGATGGATATGACATTACTGAAGAATTAAAGGAAAAAGCCATCGCTGGTAGGAAAATAGCAATTGCTGAATTATTACCACAAATTGCAAAAGCTCTTGTTGATACAACACTTGAAGAACCAGTGATGAATAAAATGAGAGAATTTATTAATCAACTCCAGAACTATTAGTTTATTTTACTTCTGTTTTTCATAAAATAGAATTTTAAAAATTAAAAACGGAGTAAAAAATGTCAGAAAACAAATGGTTCCCAGAGCTAATGTATGAAGAAGCTGAGGATGGACTATCCTCAAAGATTCCTTTTATTATGGTACCACAAGAAGAAGTAATGCCTAAAGTTCTTTTTGTGTTTGAAAGTAGAGAGACTGGTGAATTTGAACCTGGCCCTAATGGTGAAAAGTTACCAATTCTTGAAATGGACTTACATCAATATGCAGATATGGTCCATCTTAAAGAGGGTTTAACCCCTGAGCTTTATGATGAGGTGCGCATATGTCTAGGTCTAGAACCTCTTCAAGAAGCTGTAGAGAAGGGTAGACAAATTACAGATAACATCAGAAAAAATATTTCGGAAACTAACTCTTAAGAATAATAGTTATAGATACTATTCTTGTTGGAGGAATTTAAAATGAAAATTAATGTTGATAGACTTTGTCAATTAGCTGGGGTTGGTGGAACACCATCTTCTAATCTTCTTCGTGAATCTGCTAATGAAACAATTAAAGAAGCTGCACCTGTTAGTGATATGTTTGCTGAAGCAATGGAAGCTGAAGAAGATGAAGAAAAAGAAGAAAATCTTGATGAAGTAATTGAGATTGATGAAGTTGAGTTAGTTCAAGAACTTCGTCGCATGAAGCGTCTTATGAACGAAAACAAGAAGCGTCAAGCAGATCTTGCACAAAAAGCACAAGCAAAAAGACGTCAAGCATTACAAGAAGCACATCTTAAGTCAGTAATCGAAGAAGAAGTTCAGAATATTATGGATGAACTTAATATTAGTGCTGACTGGATTTACGGAAATGAAAAGCCGCAAAAGAGCAAAAAAGGTTTTGTTCATCAGGGTTCATTTCTTAAGGGAATCGGCTTTAAATAAAAAATAAAAGCAAGAATAGTTATAAATTCTGCCCGCTTTGTAATACAATTAGAAATATTCGAGAGGTGTTTCTATGAACGATTACGAAGTCGGGCAGATTCTTTTTATGTCAAGTGAAAAGTCTTTAAATATTATTCCAGTTCAAGTTGTTGAAGAAGTGACAAAAACAACATTGACTGGAAAAGAAAAGACTTATATGATAATGTTTCCAAATGAAGCAAAAACCATTGTAGACATTAAAAATATAAAGGGTCAGATTTTTAAAAATCGCCATGAAATAAAAAACTACATGGTTCAGAACGCAACAAATGCAATTGAAAAAATGATTTCAGATGCTGAGATATTGCGTGACGAAAGCTTTCCAAATATTGTTGAAGATGTTGTTGAACCTCAAAAAATTATAAATAATTTGTCTAGCGTGCAAAATAATAATGAAGATGATATAATAAAAGTAGACCTTGGCAATGGTGTTATTGGTAAGGTGAAAAAAGAAGAAATCGACAAGGTAGGTAAAAATTGAAAGTATTGTTTCTTGATGCTTATAATCTCATTCATCGCGCTCGCTCTGGTTTTTCTCAAGGAGACCATCCCATAATTTATAACTTCTTTCGAGGTGTACGCCCTATTGTAGAGAAGTTTTCTCCAGACAAGGTCTACTTTGTTCTAGAGGGTTATCCTAAGTTTCGAAGCGAAATAAGTGGTGGAAATTATAAGGCAAATCGTCCAAACCCAGGAAACAGCTTTCATCGACAAAAGGCAGCCATTATTGATTTAGTTTCTGCTCATTTTCCATTTGAAACAATCAAACATCCAGAGCTAGAGTGTGATGATACCATCGCAACTATGGCGTCAATTCATTGTAGAAATAGCGATGATGTAACAATTGTTTCATCTGACTCTGATTTTATTCAATTACTAAATGCTTTTGATAACTTGCAGATATATCATCCAATTAAAAAGAAGTTTATTGAAAAACCAGAATATGATTACGTTATGTGGAAAGCTTTGCGTGGTGATTTAACAGATAATATTTCAGGTATTCCTGGGGTTGGTGATAAGACTGCTGATAAGCTTATGCGTAATCCTGAATTATTGCAAGAGAAATTAAGTAATCCTGTCTATAAACAAGTCTTCGAAAATAATGTAAACTTAATTCGTCTGGTTGATTTCTCTGATAATCTTTCTGTGATGGAAACAAAAACAGGTGATGGAGACTTTGAACAGATTTACTCTTACTTTGATGAATTAGGTTTTGATTCAATGTTAAAAGAAAAGACTTGGTCAAAATATGTTCAAACTTTCGGAGGTTTGGTATGAATTATTTAAATGATAGAATTCAACTCGAGCTAAGAAAGCTCAATATTATTGCAGTTAATGAAGTTGCTGCTGTTCAAGGTGACTTAATAGTTGCTGAAAATGTTATTAGTCAACAAAGAAGAGTATTACAAAAAACAAATAGCTTAAACGAAATTTTAAGCAGATATTCAATTGTTAGTGAAAGAAAAATTCTAAAAGGGTGAAACTTGGAAAAGAAAAGAGAAGTCATTTTTAAAGATGAGCTTGATGTTAGTCTTAAGAAAGGTATTGATATTTTAGCAAATGCCGTAAAAACAACAATGGGACCAAAAGGACGGCTAGTGTTGATTCAGCGACCAGGCGATCATCCGATTGTCACTAAAGACGGGGTAACAGTTGCTCAATCAGTTAACTTGTCAGATGAAGTCCAAAATCTTGGTGTTAAAGTTATCAAGGAAGCTGCAGCCAGAACTGCTGAAGAAGCAGGCGATGGTACAACAACAGCTACAGTTCTAGCACAAAAGATTTATAATGAAGGCTTAAAAATGAAAGCAGCGGGATTTCAGCCCGACTTGTTAAAAGCAGGAATTGACTTAGCTTTAAATTCAATAAAAAAAGAAATATCTAGCCATAAAAAAGAAGTAAACGGTAGAGAAGAATTACTTCAGGTTGCAATGATTTCAGCAAACGGTGAAAAAGAAACTGCTGAGCTTATTGTAAATGCGATAGAAGCTTCCGGTGTTGATGGCAATATTATTGTTGAAGAAGCAAAAGGGTTTAAATCTTCTTTAAGCGTTGTTGACGGCTTTAGAGTCGAGCGTGGCTATTTATCTCCTTATTTTGTTACAGATAAAAATAAAATGACTTGTGAGTTTGATAAGCCCCTGATCTTCTTAGCCAATAGAGAATTTACTTCTATTCGTGACCTTATGAAACCATTAGAACTTTCTTTGGAGGTCTCCAGACCTGTCCTGGTTATCGCTAACGATGTAGAAGGAGATGCGTTGCAAGGTCTAGTGCTCAACAAAACAAAAGGAGCATTACGTGTTTGTGCAATTAAAAGCCCAGGATTTGGAAATTCAAGACATGATCTTTTAAATGATCTTCAAGCTGTTGTGGGTGGAACAATTGTTGATGCTTCTTTTGATATGAATAAATTCTCAATGGAAGATTTTGGTACTTGTAAAAAGACAATTACTCATCGAGGAAACACCCTGCTTGTTGCACAAGAAGGTCATAATAGAGATGATTATATCCAACAAAGAGTCTATGCAATTAAAAGCCAGTTTGACAATCCTGGGCTGGAAGATGTTGAAGTTGAATTATTGAAATACCGTCTACAGCAACTAGCCGGAGGTATTTCAATTCTCAGGATTGGTGCAGCAACAGAGTCAGAGCTTATTGAAAGATATGACAGAGTTGATGATGCACTACACGCAACTCGTGCTGCTCTTCAAGAAGGAATCCTTCCCGGCGGTGGTGTGGCATTGGCAAGAGCTTCTAAGTCGCTCCAAGTAGATATAGATTCAGAGTCTAGTGCTGATGTTAGAGCTGGAATTGAAATTATGCAGAGATCATGTGTTGAACCTTTTAAGCAGATTATTAGGAACGGTCACAACTCTCCGGACTCGTTATTAACTCAAATTCTATCTACAGATGATTATGTTGGTTATGATGCTCGAAATGATGTTTTAGGAAATATGTTTGACATTGGTATTGTTGATCCTCACAAGGTTGTAAGATGTGCAATTGAGAATGCTGTTTCTGCTGCTACGATGCTATTAAATGTAGGATGCTGCATGATAGAAATAGAGAAACAATCTAACGACGATAATAGTTATTAGAAAACCTATTGCAGGAAAGTGATATGAAAAAGATTAATGAGTCAATATACAAGCTTGAAAGAAAACTAACAACTTGTACAGCAACGCTTAAACTTGAACCTGATACACATATTCCAGATTTAATGACAAGAATTCGTATTCTTCCTGCAATAGCTGTTGTTGCTCAAAGCAAGAAAGTAGCAAGGTTTTTTGATGGTGATGATAGACTTGAAGTGAGTATTAAATTCTTGCCAAGAACTGAAGAAGTATATAAAAACCTCAAAGAGTTAGGTGGTTCTATTAAAAAACTTCCCGGTGTCAAGACTATTGCTTTTGACACTTACAATAAAAGAACTGTAACCCTAAAGGGTAAAAAAATAATTTTTTAATTTTTTTAAAAAAAAGGGTGTAAACCCAAAGTGTGGTGCTTATAATAAAATATGAAAATTTTATTTGAGCAAAACAATAGTAAAGCTATAAACTACGCATCGATGGAGGTTGTGATGTACCGTTATAGTAATAAAGATTTGGGATATTTGAATGACCAAACTTTAGGTGAGTATTATATGGAGCTTCGTTCTAAGCTGATTAAAAGCTCAAGAAAGAGATTGGATGATGAATCATCCAAAAATATGAGAGACCTAGAAGTTCATCTCTGCTATGTCACTCGAGAATTGCAAAATCGTGAAAAACGCGCTTTTTATGACAAGCAATTCAACGCTCAGCGAAAATCTATTTAACAGGAGGTAAATTAATGAGCAGCAAACTTGTACGATATAATAATTTTAATGACTTTTTTGATAAGAGTTTCTTTGATAATTTTGACGCTTTATTTCCAAGCTATACCAGTGGAGGCAACTTGAAAAGCTACGAAACATTTCCAAAGTGTAATATTTTTACTTCAGAAAATAACAATTCAGTAACCTTTGAATTTTTTGTTCCCGGTTTTGCAAAGGAAGATATTAACATCAACATTGAAAAAGATGTTATGACAGTTCATGGTGAAAGAAGTAAAGACAACCAGAATAGAAAACGATACATTACAGAGTTTTCAGATTTTCGTTTTCATAGAACTTTTGCTATTCCAAGCAATGTTAACGTAGAGCAAGTTGATGCTGAATATGTTAATGGAATTCTTACAGTTGAACTTCCATATCTTGAAAAGAAAGAAAAGACAACTCGATCTATTTCAATTCGTTAATTTTTTATTTACATTTATATTGCAAGGTTGTGTAACATGCAACCTTGCATTTTTTTTGTTATAATAAAAATATAATCCACAAACACAACACAACAAGGAAGGTGGCTTTTGTACTCAAACGCTTTAGAAAGTTATTTCAAACAGGTTTCAAATCATCCATTATTAACCAAGGAAGAAGAAATATCCCTGGCAAAACGAATCGAGTCAGGTGATATCGAGGCTAGAAAAAGAATGATTGAAGCTAATTTAAGATTAGCTATTAGTATTGCAAAGAAATATTCAAAGTATGGTAGCAATATTGAAGATTTAATTCAAGAGTCAAATATGGGTCTTATGAAGGCAGTTGAAAAGTTTGACTGGCGGAAAGGCTTTAAATTTAGCACTTACGCCTACTGGTGGATTAAACAATCTATTACACGTCACCTTACATCAAACAATTCAATACTCAAGGTTCCTTCTCATACAGTTTCAAACGCACGCAAGATTTGGCAAGTAATTCAAGAATATGAAGAAGAGTTTGGTGTTGAACCGACTGAGGAAGAAATTGCTGATATTCTAGAGATGGAAGTTAAGCAAGTTAAACAAGCTATGGCTTCAGCAAAAGCAAAATATGTTGCTTCTATTGATACACCTGTTAGTGATGATTCTAATAGGACCTTAGCTGATGTTTTACCAAGCAGTGCTAAATCAATTGAAGAGTCAATGGATGATGAAAGAATTAGAATGGGTATCGTAAAAGCTTTGAAGTGTCTTTCCAAGAGAGAAGAAATGGTTTTACGATTAAGATTTGGAATTTCAGAAGTTGAAGACAACGATCCAAACATTTACGAGATTAACGAAGAGGAGTAAATTAATTATGTCAATGCCAAAAGGTCACAAATCAGAAAACGGTTATTCAACAACTAAATCACTTGGTGGTATGACTTATCATCAAATTGCTGATGAAATGAATGAACGAGGCTATAAAATGAATCACTCAACAGCAAGGAATGTTTTTGTTTCTAGTTTAAATAAAGTTGCGAATAATCTTGCTGAATTGTATGATGTTAAACTTGATGAAAAAGAACTCTATCGATTGTCAACGGACCCAAGATTCCAAGAAGCAATTGTTGAGTTTATAAGTGAAATGGAGACATGAAAAAATGAAAGCATCGAATTTTAGAAACATACACTTTGAAACAGAGCTTCTTGAGTCTTTAGACTGGGACGGAGACAAACTGTTAGAATTATATAGTTATGTTGAGGAATCAACAAAGATTGATAATCCAAATTCGATGCACATGCTTAAAATATTTGAGCACATTTCGGAAAATTACTCTGAAAAAACTGCTGAATTAATAAAAAAGTTATTTGTTGAGTCTGAGAAGGAGATTAATAAAAATGGGAACTCAAAAGATTAAATTAGATTACTTCCTTAGAAAAACCAAAACTGGACTTAAGGTTTTTTGTGATAAAAACAATTTAAGAAGTTATGATGAATTATTAGAATACTGTTTAACAAAGAACTTTATTTCAGTAACAAAAGAAGAGTATAAAAAAGTTTTTCCTCCTGTTGTCTTGAAAGAAGAAAAAGTTGAAGAAAAAACTACTGAGGTTTTTGAAGTTGATAAACCAGTCACAGAAAAGAAAACTAGAAAGCGGCGATCTCGTAAAAAATCATCAAACCAAAAAGGTGGGAGTGGTGATTCGAAAATCAACTCATGATGGTTACTTCTTTATTTTAACCTCAGGGTTTATTCTTGAATGGCATGTAAGTAACATAGAAGCATAATACTTATAGCTATAAAAACAAAGGAGATAATAATGTCTTTAAATTGGGCTCGGCCAGGTCTTGGTGCAGTTGGAGAATATCAGGCATCTGGAACACCATTAGTTTTATCAGCAGGTACACATAGTTTAAAGTTTTATTCTAGAGCAATTGTAGTTCTTCCTGGTGGGACTCTAAAAATACATGATGGATCAAACACACAAAGTGGTACAATAACTGCACCAGCAGAGTCTGCTATTAGACTTGAGATTAGGTGTAAAAAAATAACAGTTACAGGATCGCCAGGTGTTGTCGTTGAATTAACAAACATTCATCATGACGCAGGTGAATTACCAGAATTCTCAGACTTAACCCTGTAAAACAATAAAAAAATGGCGCCTGTTGTTTCTAAGTTAGAAACCTACAATTCAGGTGACTTAGTTCTAATTTGTGACCATTATTCTGTGCCTGAAAAAGTTCAGAATAATGGTTTAATTTCGATTATCATAAGCACACATCAATCATTTGATGAAATACTTGCAATGTCTCCTGATGATATCGAAGAATTCAAAAATGTAAAGTTTTATGAAGTGATGTATAATGGCGAAACACACTTTATTACAAGCTATGACATCTTAGGGAAGATTCTATGAAAAACAAAACAATTGCAGTTAGTGGTGGATTTGATCCAATTCATGTTGGCCATGTTAGAATGATTTTAAAAGCAGCAGAATATGGTGACGTTATTGTTATCTTGAATACTGACGAATGGCTAGAAAAAAAGAAAGGTTACGCTTTTATGAGGTGGGAAGAAAGAGCTGAAATATTAAAAGCTATCTCTGGCGTTGTTGATGTTGTAAAATGTATTGACGAAGATAATACTGTTTGTGAGACTTTAAGACTATTATCTCCTACATATTTTGCCAACGGTGGAGACAGAAAAGAAGGTAATGTACCTGAAGAAAAAGTATGCAAAGATTTAGATATTGAAATGTTATGGGGAATTGGCGGTAACAACAAACCACAGTCTAGTTCTTGGTTGGTTGATGCTGTTCGACAAAAACAAGGAGAAAAATAAATGTCTACTGTTTTGTTTGACATGGACTGTACATTAACACCAGCCAGAAAAAAGATAGAAACAAACATGATAAAGGTCCTTTCAAGGTTACTTAACCTAACAAATGTTGGAATTGTAACAGGCTCGGGCTTTAATTATATCGAAGATCAGTTAGGTCCTATTTGGGACTCTATTAATTGCCCAAACCTTAACAATCTAACACTCTATCCTTGCAACGGGACTAAACATTATGAGTGGAATGATTTTAAGTGGGTACAGATGTCAGACAACAGTATGATGTACCATGTTGGAATGAGTGCATTTCAATCATTAATGAAACACGTTGTTAGATTACAAAACAAAGCAATGACTTGTGAAGAATTATTGTCAGATTCAATGTTTTTTGGTCATTTCACTTCAAATCGCGGTTCTCTTTTAAACTGGTGTATGATTGGTAGGGATGCTGCTGATAGAGATAGAAAAATATTCGAAGCTATTGATGAAGCAAAATGTGTCAGAACAATTTTAAAATCAGATCTAGACTTTGCATTACAAAACTCAGACATTACGCGTGATAAATTTACAACCGCTTTGGGCGGTAAAACTTCAATTGATATTTACCCAGTTGGATGGAATAAAACTTTTACTTTAAATAACTTTTATAAAGATCGACAAGTTTACTTTATTGGTGATAATTGCAACAAAGGTGGTAATGATCACGAAATATATCAAGACGTATTGCAGAACGGTCTTGGGGCCTTCCAAACATCAGGGCCTGATGAAACCATCAAACTAATAGAAGAACATATAATTCCTAATCTGTGAGGTAGATTTGAATATATTTGTGTTGGACGAGAGTCCTGTTAAAGCAGCAGAGTATCATTGTAACAAACATGTAGTAAAAATGATACTTGAAGCTGGTCAAATGTTGTGTGCAGCTCATTGGATGAGTTGGTTAGATCATTTTGGAAAATCTAGGAAAGACTTTAAACTCATGAGAGATGTTAAAAAGTTTCTTGCTGATGAGGTTCCAAAAGAAAAGCAACCTCCCTGGGGTTTGACTCACGTAAATCATCCTTGTACTATCTGGACAAGAGAGTCTGCAGAGAATTATTTTTGGCATCTAGAGTTAATGAGTTGTCTTTTAATTGAATATACCAATCGATATCAGAAACATCACAAGTCTGAAGCTGTGTGTCGCTGGCTTGACAAGAATGTACCTGTTAATTTTCCAAAAGAGGGTAGAACACCTTTTGCTATTTGTATGAACGAAGACTATAAAGTAAAAGATAGTATTACAAACGAATATAATGCAGTAGAATCTTATCGTAACTACTATAATATCGATAAGGTTCGATTCGCTAAGTGGGAACCAAAAGCAAATAGACCGAGCTGGTTTAAGGGAAATTAAAATGGAAAATCAAGAAATTCAAAAACTAGTTAAAATTAGAACTGAGTTGATAAATGAATTTTCAAGGCTTAAAGATTATAAGTCAGATAAGAATGCTATAATGAAACAAATTGATTGCGCTACTGTTTTACATAGAGCGATTAACGCCATTGACGATATTTTAAAAGGCCACGTTACGTTTGGTGGCTAGAAGTCATGGCTAGTATTACATCCATATCTTCGGGTAAAAATTGGCATTTATATACTATTGAAGGTGATAGCAATAATGTTTATTTAGAAGTTACAATTTCTACTTTTGATTTACCCCGAAGCGAAAATATCTCTATTACTGTACCTATTTCAATGACAATCCCAGTCGGTGTTTGGAGAGAAATAGTAAGAGACTGGAATGATTCTGAGTGGGGTAAAAATCCAGACTTAGATAATACTAACTTTTTAAAGAAGATCTCAGAGATAATTAGTAAAAAATCAGAAACTTAGTTTCAGTTTTGTAACACACCCGAATATGTAAGATATGAGAGCATGTTTTGTGCTTTCTAATCTATAAACATATCGGGGGATAAAATGAGACATAATTTCTGGCTAATTTTGTGTTTTCTTTCTAGTTTAAGTTTATTTAACAGCGGTTGTCAAGATACGACTTTTTATAAAGTTGATGATGAGAACCCTGAAATAGTTGTGTATCCTGAGCAAATTAATTTTGGTCACATTAGATCGGGTTATGAGTCAGGAGTTGAAAATTTTATTGTTATGAATGCAGGCAATGATGTGCTTAGCATTGATAATCCAGTTGTTGTTTTAGGTGAAGATAGATTTGAATTAGATGGTCCAGAGGTTATTACATTATCTCCGGAAGAATATGTTGAATATACTGTAACATATGTCCCAGAAACATATGAAGAAAACTATGGGACAATTGAGATATTGTCTTCTGACAGCAATGAAGAGCTTTCATATGTAGGATTATCAGGCTTTGGAGATGCGCCAGTTATTGATGTCTCTCCGATGGATGTTGATTATGGTGAGATTAGTCTCGGGTGTGACAATGAAGAAAGAATAACAATTAAAAATGAGGGAAACCTTAATTTGATTGTTGATTCTGTTTTGCAGTTAGTTAATCAACCAGCAGATATTATTATGGAATATGGGTCTTTGAATGATCCTCCCTGGGAGATTGAACCTGAAAACTCTCTTGATTTTTTGGTTTCTTATATCCCACAAGACATGGGCTATGATGAAAGTATAATATCAATTAAATCAAATGACCCAATCAATCCAGAAATTGAAGCTTATCAGTTAGGAGAGGCTGATTATCTTCAGATGTTTACAGAGACATGGCAACAAGACCCAGTTCCTGTTGTTGATATTATCTGGGTTATTGATGATAGTGGCTCTATGTCAATATTTCAAAGTATGTTGGCACAACAAATGACTGATTTTATGGACCAGTTTTTGTTAGTTAATCCTGACTTTCACATGGGTTTTATTACAACTTCAGATTATACATGGCAAGGTTCTTGGCCAGGATGGATTGATAATAATCATTCTGACCCCGTTGGGTGGTCTGCAAGTACAATCAATGGTATTGGTATTTACGGAAGCGGTATGGAGCGTGGTGTCGAAATGGCATATGAGGCACTCCAAGCTCCGAGCGTTGCAGGACCAGGTTCAACTTTTTATAGAGAGCATGCTAATCTTGCTATAATATATCTCTCTGATGAACCTGACTTTAGTACTGGTAGTTGGATAAACTACACATGGTTTTTTGATAATATTAAACCTAGCGTTGAAAATGTCAAAATGTACGGTGTGATTGCTGATTACCCAGCTGGTTGTGATTATATTACAGCTAACGGAATAACCAGACATTTAAACCCAGGTTATGGATATTATGAAATTATAAATTATTATAATGGTTCATGGTATTCAATTTGTGCACCTGACTGGGGAATTCAGTTAAAAGATTTAGCAGAACAAGTTAGCAATACTTCTACTTTCCAGTTATCAGAAACAGATATAATTGAAGAGTCAATTGAAGTATATGTTAATGGTCAACTGACTGAGGCGTGGATATTTGATGACAGTACTAATTCTGTTATTTTTAATGAAGGTTCAACCCCTCGTGAAGGACAAACCATTGAGATAACTTACGCAATCGCGGGTTGTTGATATGATGAATTCAATTATTAGGCTGGTAATCATATCAGTTGTAGCTGTTTTGTTTTATGCTTTAAGCTCAATTTTAGTTGAAAGTGTATATTCTAGACAAAAATTTATTGCTGGAGCGTGGGAAAAAGAACCTTTAGTTGTGATTTGTAGAGATAGTGAAATTAGAATTGCAACTGTTTTAAATGCAATAAACTATTGGGAAATTAAAGGATTTAAAACAGACCATTATATTATCGACTATGAAAATTATGTTTGCAGTCAAAGTTTTCCGATAGGTTTTATTGTTATTAGACATGAAGGAGAAATGCCTGAAGATTCTATTGGTGTTACTCGTAGAATGATTGTTTCTGGAACTGTAGTATCTGCTGAGATTATAATTCCAAATAATGAAGTTAATGTCCCGTTGATTTTGGAGCATGAATTAGGTCATGCTCTTGGTTTAAATCATATTAGCATTCCTGGTCATATCATGCATCCGTTTATTGATAGAGCAGGTGATAAATTCTGGATACCATAGGAGATATTATGTTCGGATTATTATTAAGTTTTTTATTGGGTTGTTCAAACTCAGACATTAAAAGTGATACTTCTTTGTCACAAAACATTGAAGATGTTGAAGCAGGTTGCGCTTCTGTAATTGGTGCAACTATTTGCAACTTTCAGGCTTTTGACTCTAATGGAGAAATTAAAAGTATTTATGATCTTAAAGGAAAACCTGTGATTCTTGATTTAAGTGCTATGTGGTGTGGCCCTTGTCAAGCTGCAGGAGCTAATACTGAAGCTTTTCAAACGTTGCATCCTGACATACATTACGTCACAGTACTAATCGAGGATACAAGTGGATATCCTCCTGATGTTGATGACGTGAGATTGTGGGATTCAACTTTCGGTATAGAAAGCGCTATGACTTGGGGTTCAGATAGAAGCTTGGTTACTAGTGATCCGCTTATGTTAAAAGAACAATTATATCTAGCTAGCTGGCCAACATTTTATTACTTTGATAAAGACTTGGTAATGATGGGTTATCAGGTAGGGTATAGTGAAGAATCTTTAAATCAAATTGCGACAATTTTAATGCAATGAGTTTAGAGAGTTAGGGGGTAAGCTGAAAAGAACCCACGCTTCCGTCATCATCAATTGTTAATGCAAACATTGTCCCGTTGGGAGATGATAGTATTAAACCTGACTCAGGACCAGAAAAAGAAACACCACCAGTGATAACAACTTCTGCATTAATCACTAATTTTCTATCATAAGAGCCAGAAATATATACACCAACATCGCTGCCAGCCTGATTTCCTGCAGGAAAACCTCCTAGATATAATACATCATTTCCACCATCGGAAAATATTGCGTGTGTTTGATTTGAAGTTTCCACTCTAAAATCAATATTTTCACTATTTTCATTTATAATAATTCTGTTAGTTCCTCTATTCGCTTCAACAATTTGCACAAAGTTTTTACTTCCTGCGACTAGATTAATAACATCATTTCCTTGCATTTGTATGTAAGTATCAGAGTTTCCGTTACTAATTGTTGACCCTGTTCCATCACCCCCACCGAGATAGATTCTATCAAAGTAACCATCTGTGGAACAATGGATGCTCCCTGTTATGATTAGAGCATGAGAATCATCTCCTGCTGTTCCGTCAACAATAACACCTTCGTTAAATCTAACTGTTGCTGCTCCCATGTTTTTTATCCTAGACATTGTTTTAATCTCCTTTATTTTTTGATATCTATAATTATTAAAAACGAGGATATATCTCAATGTTAGAAAATTTAAAAAATCGTATTATTGATAATGGCGGTTTTGTTAATGCACACGCGCATTTTGACAGAGCCTTTACGCTTGAAATGTTTTCTGAGCTGGAGACATATAAACATTTAGAAGAAAAGTGGAAACTCGTTGATAGATTTAAGGCTCAAGCATGTGCAAACTCATATGAAGAAAATGTTTTAAGAGCTATTGATTCTCAAATTAATTTTGGTGTAAGTCATGCATGCAGTTTTATTGATGTGGATTCTTTATGCCAACATGCAGCTATTGTGGGTGCTAAAAAAGCAGCTGCTGCACGCCCAAATTTTAAAATTAAGCTGGCTTGCCAAACTCTCAAAGGTGTTTTAAGGCCTGCAGAAAACGAGCTACTAGAAACAGTTTTGGATTCATTTGACATCATAGGTTCTTTACCTAGAGCAGACGGAATAAAGAACATTGAGAGACACTTAGATAAGGTAATGTTTTGGGCCAAGGCAAGAAATAAAAAGCTTCACGTGCATGTTGACCAGCTCAATTGTCAAAGTGAAAAAGAAACTGAATTACTTGCAAGAAAAACAATTGAGTGGGGTCTCGAAGGAATGGTTACAGCAGTGCATGGAATATCTCTTGCATGTCATGACAAGTATTATAGACAAGAAGTTTACAAGATATGTAAAGACGCTGGCCTTTCATTTGTTACATGTCCAAGTGCTTGGATTGACCATGTCCGTAGAGAGGATTTAGCACCAATTCACAATGCAATAACTCCTGTTGATGAATTATTAGAACACGATATTGTTGTTGCTCTAGGTTCTGATAATATTCATGATGTTTACAAACCATACGCTGATGGTGACATGATGTTTGAGCTGCGATTGTTACTTGAAGCTTGCAAGATATACGACGAGGATGCTTTAGTAAAAATTGCAACAGAGAACGGGAAGAAGGTTCTTGGAATCGATAATTAGAATTATGAGATTTACAAAACAAAAGCTACAAGAAGCGATAGTTCAAGGGGTTCTTTTTTCAGAGGGATTACTTTATCACGTTGAAAAAGAATTGTCATTATCAAAAAATATCTTCAGACCTGGCTCAGAAGCTTATTTCAATTTAATAAGAGAAGCACGTTACTGGTATGAAGAAGGTTTGCTTGAGATTGATGCTGTTGATTTAGATTTAATCAAGTCTGATTTAGGAGAATGGGGAGTTTACGAAGGTAGAAGAGTTGCCTTGGATTATCCAATTCTTGCGGAAATTGATGATGAAATGGAAGAAGAATTTAATCTTCTCGAGGGTCGTAAAAAGAAAAAGAAATCTTCTAAAAAGAAGAAATCAGGATCTTATTATCAAGGTAAAAAAGTTAAACTGAATAAACCATCTAGAAATCCAGGCAAAAGTGGCGGACAGTATAGAGTTTATGTGAAAGATCCGAAGACGGGAAATGTAAAGAAAGTTACATTTGGTTCTCGTGAGATGAAATTGAGATTGAGTAATCCTAAAGCTAGAAAATCATTTGCTGCTAGACACAGATGCAAAGAAACAAAGGATAAGACTTCAGCCAGATATTGGGCATGTAGAGCAGGAAGGTATCCTAGCTTAACAGGTTCTAAGTCAAGATATACATGGTGGTAAGTGAATCCTTATAAGATTATTGAAGAAGGTAATGATTATCAAATAAGAAGATTTGGTATTGATATTGATGATGAAGAATTATTGTGGCATAGAGATAAAGAAGATAGATTAATTGAAGTTTTAAGTGGTTCAGGATGGTATTTACAAAAAGAAAATTTATTACCAGAAAAATTGAAAATTAATGAAAATTACTTTATAAGAAATAGAGAATGGCACAGGATAATTAAAGGTATAGATGATTTAATAATTAAGATTAAATTTATAGAGAATAAAAATGAAAATAACAAGAAAACAACTTATTAAATTAATTAAAGAACAATTAGATTCTTCTCTGTTTCAATCAAGTGTTTTTAACGAACCAACATCAGAGTTTAACCCAAAACATCCAGATCTTACCATGGGAAACACAGGTTATAGACTTAGAGACATAGGGAGGGCTCCATACGGTAGTAAATATCCATCTATTGAAACTGATTATGATATTGCTACACCTGAAGAAATTGCTAAGTTTTTAGGTTACGCTAGCGTTGAAGAAATGGATGCTGCATTATTTAAGAAATATGGTAGATTATATGCACCTGACTCAGAAGAATCAGAGAAAAAAGACAAGACAGGACTTGAAGCTTATATCGAATTGCAAAAAAAATTAGCAAATGCAGAAAGAGGCGGCACTGGTGCAAGAGTTGAAAAAAGAGATCCCACACCAGCAGAAAATACTGGAAATTGGCTTTTTCCAAAAAATGAATCAATAATAAGAAGATTAATTAGAAAAGTTTTGCTTGAAGGTGGAAATGCTTTTGAAGGAACTTACGAAGGAAGAATTCCTGCTAATGATGTTAAATCAATAGTTTTAGCATTTAATGTTGCAGTTTTAAACAAGATCGGTTTAAAAGGTTTGCCTGCAGGAAGCACAAGAGACCCTTCTCCTGAAAGAGGTGCTGGTGATATTGATTTAGTTGTTGATAGTAATGATAAGGCAATGATTAGAGAACAGGTTGCTAGTATTTTAGGTCCTGAAAATGTTAAATTTGTTGGTCAATTGGTTTGCGCTAAATTTCCTTATGAAGGCCTAGGTCATGTTCAGATAGATTTAATTCCTTCTGCTACTCCTGAAGATACTCAATGGCAGATGTCCGGTGGTTCTGCTACTGGAGCTAAGGGGATATTTAGAAATCTTCTTTTGGCATTCTTTGCTAAGAAAGCTGGTGAAAAAGAATCAATGGAAAGAGGTGAGGAAGGAAGCGTAAAATACACTTTGGCATGGCCCGGTGGGTTAATGAAGAAAGAAAAGACAGGTGAAAAGATTCCCACGAGAGGAAAAAACAAAGGAATTCCTCAACCAATATACTCAGACTCTTTTGAATCCAGAATCTCAAATCCTGCAGAGTTTCTACCATTAATTGGTGTTAGTTTAAGTCCAGAACAAGCATCAAACTTTGAAAGTTTAGTTGAAGCTTCTTTGACTGATGAAGTATTAAAATCTTATATTCAAGAGTTTGCAGAAACTTTAGATCCGGAAAACAATAGAATCATCAATCGTTCACCTGCAATGATTGATGCAGTAAATAAAGTAATCGAATACATCCAAAGCAAAATATAAAAAATGACACCCTTAATAAAGATAACAGATAGAATTTACGCTAAATTAGAAACATATCAGCCTACTGGTTCAGTCAAAGACAGAATGGTTCAATATATTGTTGATGAAGCTGTTAAAACAGGCAAGATTATCCCGGGCAAAACTGAGGTTTATGAAGCTACAAGCGGTAATACAGGTATTGCTTTGTCAGCTGCTGCTGCTCGGTTAGGTTGTAAATGTAACATCATCATGCCTAAAAACATGTCGATTGAGCGTAGAAAAATGATGAAAGCTTTTGGTGCTGATATTATTTTTGTTGAAGACAATGCTTTTAAAGAGGCTATTGAAATTAGAGATGAACTAGTTAAAAAATACAATGGTTGGAGCCCAAATCAGTTTGAGAACCCGCTAAATGTTGAATGTCATTACTTGCAAACTGGTCCTGAAATTCATAGTCAGGTGAAAGAGTTGGGTTTAGATTGGGATGCATATCTTCATGGTTCTGGAACTGGCGGAACAATGATGGGCATGAAAAAGTATATTGATGAAAATGTACCAAGTGTCAAGTGTGTTCTAACACAACCCGCTGAAGACAATGCATCTCATGGTATTCAGGGAATCAATGACGGCGCAGATTTTCTATTAAATCCAGAAATGATGGATGAGTTCATCTATGTGAAGACCGAGGATGCAATAAAGCGGATGCAGGACTTTGCAAAAGAGACAGGTTTGTTGGTTGGTATTTCAAGTGGAGCAAACATATTATCCGCTGAGAGGTATATAGACATGCATGAACCAGAAGGTGTAATCATAACGATGTTATGCGATCGCGGTGAGCGGTATTTATAATGCAAGACGTTGAGGAAAATTGGCGAAAGGCAGATGGAACTCAATGTGATTTTAACGATGTTGTTGAAGATTTAAAGAAATATGTTGCAGCTGGTGGTATTGTCTACGTAGGGTCTGACAGCATGCTTGATTCTCAAAAGTGTACATTTGCAATAACAATTTGTATGCATATGAATCATGGTGAGATTGCTAATTATTATTTTAAAAAGTTTAGAGTTGAAAAAGAAAGATATGTTGATTTGAGGTCTAAAATAACTGAAGAGATAAACATAGCAATTCAAACAGCTTTAAATATTAGGGCTAGATTTCCTGATGCAGATATTGAAGTTCACGCTGATGTTGGCAAGACAAAAAGGTCAAGGACAAGAGAATTTGTTGAATTTGTCAGGGGTTGGATTACAGGTGTTGGTTTTGTATGTAGAGTTAAGCCTGAGTCATGGGCAAGTTCAATAGCAGATTGGCACACAAAGTAATAGTTATAATAGTTTTAAATAGAGGTTCTTATGAAGATCGGAGTTTATTTAGGTTCTTTTTCACCTATGCATAAAGGTCACGAAGCAGTAATCAAACAAGCAGCAGCGCTAAATGATGTGCTACTTTTGTTTCCCGGGTTGGGTGCAAAGGGTGCAAAGAAGGGTACGAAAACTGTAAACAAAGTAAAGATGAAAAAATTTACTAGACTTCCTGGTCAGACCATGGTTACATCTGATGTTAAAAAAGCACAGTTAAAAGTTTTCAGAGAATTGCTTTCTGCTGGTATGGATGTTGATAACATTCAGAAAATAAAAATAATTATGCCCGGTGAAATTGTAGGTGGCTTTACAGCAGCACCTGCACCTGTTGCAAATGTGTATGGGATTGTAGGAAGTCTTGCTGAACACTATAGAGATTTTGGTGGTGCAATGAAAGGTGTTGATTTTCCCTTCTTGGGATTGGTTGATGATCCTGAGGTTTATCTATATTCAGATAGTTCAGTTGAAGATTTATCCAGAACTGGTCCACCAGCATTTAAAAGAAGCTTACCGGGTGTTAGAAAGGGAGAAATTGAACCTGAAGTTATTGATGCATTATTTGCTAAGGGGATTGTTAACTCTGTTGGTGTGAGAAGAGGCGGGACTCAAGAAACTGAATCTGAGCTAGATTTCCCAGTAAGCTACGTTGATTTTGAAACTCCCGACGTAAGTTCTACAAAGCTGAGAAAGATGATTTTTGATTTAAGAAATGCTACTTCAGATGATGAAAGAACAGAAAAGATAATGCAAATTGCTGATCTTTTACCTGATACATTTCCGATGGAAAGAAAATTAAACTTTATCAAGAAGCTAAGCGGTCTAGATATTGAAAGGGGTGATGAATTCATTTCAGGAAAAGAAGATCCGGATTTTGTATTTGAGATCAAACGTGCAGAAAAAGGGACTTCTGAGTATTCCACTTACTTAGAAGAAGTTATTGATGAGTTGCATCATTTGAAGTCAAGTTATGGTTCTAGAACAAAAGCAGGAAGCAGATACAGAAAAGAAGCTCATCAGATTCAAAATGCAATTAGTGCTATCAAACAAATGAGAAGAAAGAATGAAAAAGTTATTCATTCAAACAATCAAGAGTTAAATGAAAGAGTTGTTAGAAAAATAGCAAAAGAAAGACAGAACATAGAAGAAGAATCTTTTGATCGTGATGTTTTAAAAGACTTTTTTAGAAAATTTAGAAAATAAAGTGTTATAATCTTCTTATGAGATTTAAAGAAGAAATAGAAAAGATTAAAAGGCTTGTTGTCGAAGCAACTGACAGTGAGTTTCATGTTGGAATGAAATCAGATGATGGTGGTCCTCACTTTGTGATTTACTTGCCGCATGATGCAGAAACAGACAAGATTTTTGAAACAATTCCACTATTTGCATTTTCGAAGAGATATGTAATCATGATGGTCCCGGAAGAAATCCTTAAAGACATAAGGAGCAAAGATGCTAATCATAAAAAAGAAGCAATCTAATTCAAATCAACTCCCAAAACCAATTAGAGGAAAATCTCAAATTCAAAAAGCCTTTAAAGCTTATGCACATAATGTTACGAATTGTAGTAACACAACTTCTCTAACAGGTAATAATCAGGCCCAGACATCAAATTTACAGTCTTTAAATCAAAGATTGTTACAAGAAGCAATTGAATCAAAAGTTAATGACCTTATAGAAATTAAACACAATATCTTTTATAGGGTTATTAAGATGGTGCCAATCTACGGGTATAGAAACGGCGATAATAATAGAGAGATTATTAAACTTCACTTAGAGGCAGGAAAACTTATTGTAAAGTATGCTGTTGCAACAGTTGAAGAAATGGAGGATTGTGGATTTACAATGCAAGAATTCATTGAACATGTTGTTGAAAAGGGCGGTAAAATAGTCAAACCAGATTCTAAGTTTTTGGAAAGCTTGTAACACATGTAATGTTTAACTTTTTGTTGTATAATAATAAAAACTACAACAACTAGGAGAAACATGCCACACGATTTCAAAAAATACTTTCCTTACGACTCAGTTCGTAATGAACAACAAAAAGCAATTGATTTCGCACTTCAAACACTACTTGATGAAGATAAAAAGTTTGTTGTTATTGAAGCTGGAACTGGCGTTGGTAAATCAGCAATTGGTTTAACAGTTGCAAGATATGTTGATGAAGCATTAGGTAAATCAGAAGACTTTGAACTAGGTGCTTACTTTCTAACAACGCAAAAAGTCTTGCAAGAACAATATGAAAAAGATTTTGGCAATCCTGCTGGATGTATGGAATCTATTTACTCTGCTAAAAACTATCAGTGCACATATCACAAACAAAATGACTGTCAAACCTCACAACAGTTGTTAAGAACATCACCGGAAGGAAGAAACAAAGGTTCAGCTTTCTTTAAAAACTGTCGAGGCAATTGTACATACAAAAAGAAAAAAGCCAAATATCTTGAATCACGCGAATCTGTTTCAAACTTTCAATACTTTATTACCGAGTCTACTTATAGTGGCAAGATTACACCACGCAATGTCCTTGTTATTGACGAGGCCCATAACACTGAAGATGTTTTGAGTAGATTTGTTGAGGTTTCAATAAGTCAATATTTCTGTGAGAAGATTGTTAAGGCTAAATGGCCTAGCAAGATTACACCCGTAGCTTTCTTTAAGTGGGTGAGAGATGAGTATCAACAAAAAGTCCAGTCTCAGGTTTTAAACTTTGAAAGACAGATTGAGAAAATGGGTTTGTCATCAAGATTAAAAGATTTCCAGACCCTATCAATGAAGTATGACATGTTAAAAGGTCACGCAGAAAAGTTAACTGCATTTATTAAAGATTATTCTGCAGATAATTGGGTGATGGAAATTGAAGAAACTGAGAGGCGTGGATTCAAAAAGGTGATTTATAGGGCAATTGATGTAAGCAAGTTTGCTGAAGAATACTTGTTTAAGATGGGTAAGAAGGTTATCTTCTTGTCAGCTACCATATTAAACCCAAATGCTTTCACAGATGCACTTGGTTTAACTTCTAGGAGCTTTAATGCTATTAGCATACCATCACCATTCCCTGCAGAGAACCGACCTATTTTCCAAGCTTCTATTGGTTCTATGAGTTCAAAAGTAATTGAGTCTAGCTTGCCAAAATTGAAAGAAGCAGTTGAAGCCATCTTAGCGCAGCACCCTGATGAGAAAGGTATGATACATTGTCATACCTATAAAATTGCTAACTATTTAAAGCGCAACATAAAAAGCAATCGAATCATCACACATAATTCTGAAAACAGAGATGCTAAGTTGCAGGAGCATATTCGGGCAAAGAAACCAACAGTTTTGTTGTCACCATCAATGACTGAAGGTGTAGACTTAAAAGAAGATTTGTCAAGGTTCCAGATTATTTGTAAGATACCATATCCTTATTTGGGTGATCAGGTTATCAGGAAACGGATGAACAAATATAAGGGTTGGTATGAATTACAGACTGCAAAGACAATTGTACAGTCTTGCGGCAGAAGTGTACGTTCAAGTACAGATACAGCTGTGACTTATATTCTTGATAGCGATTGGTCTCGATTCTATAATAGAAACAGCGGAATCTTTCCAAAAGATTTTAAGAAAGCATTGATGTAGTTATAATCTAATGTGGAGGTTCATATGAACATTAGAGAAGGTGATACTGTAGAGTGTTTACACCACATGTCTAATCGAGGAAAAGTTCTCAAGGTATATTATGTTCCAGTTACTGCTGGAAATGGAGCCGGGGCTTTTACAAAGAGAACAATGGTTGTCTTTGAGAGCGAAATGGATGGTAAGATATATGACATGAGAGCGCAAGACTTAAGAAAAGTAAGAGAGTAATGTGACTTTCCGTCAGGCTATAGCATTTTTTTGTGCTCCAATTAATTTTCTTTTGTTTGCTTTTGGAATAGATATAGAAGATTATGAGATTGTAGCTTTAGCAATTGTTTCAACAATGCTGGTTACGGTTCCTGCTTTATATGAGTATTATGATGAAAAGAAAAAAGAAAAGCCAGACGATTAAAGATTTATATTTAGACAGACCCACAAGTCATGGTGGATGGCCTGATGGACACAAGGGTGGATATGTTGACAATAAGAAACCTGTTCATCAGCAGATAGCTGATTATTTGACTGCAATGGGTTTGACTGATGATGTTCCTCACGCACGATTGAGTGAGGTAAGGATACGGGCAATAATTAGAAACATTCTATTATCGAGTAATACTTATAGAAGTTAGTTTTGTGGGTGTTATTGTGGGCATTAAAGACATTTCAACGTTTACTTCTCGCTTAGATAAGCTTCAAAAATTAAGTGAAGATTTATGTGAAAAAGAGAAAGAAAAGTCTGGATTGATTGATTGTAGAAACTGGGTGTTAGTTCAATTAAACATCTTGTTAGAGATGTCTGGGAATGAATCAGCTACAAAAGAAGACTTATCTGAGAGGATAAAAGATATTATTTGTGTTTTAGACCCGGAGGAAATTTAAATGTCAGCAGAAAATGGATGGGCAGAGTATTCGAAGCTTGTGTTAAAAGAGTTGGCAACTCTGGCAACAGGAATAAAAGAATTAAATGAGAGCTTACAAGATGTAAAGCAAGAGATAACTGCAATGAAGGCCAAGGATGACAAGGTTCAGGAGTTGGTTAAGTGGAAGGCACGTGTTGATGAGGTGGCTTCACCGACTCAGTTGAAAGAGTTGCAATTGCAGGTTGAAGATTTGAAGTTGTTTAAGACAAAGGCGATAACAGTTTTTGCTGTTGTGCAGTTTATAATGGCAGCTATTTTATTTGCAAAGGATTTGCTATGAAAATAACAAGAAGACAATTAATAGAACTTATAAAAGAAACAGTAGATATCGCCCCAGGCTTAGAAGATGACCCTGTAAGCTTAGCTATAGTTAAGGCTAGAGCTTCTGCAAACAAGAATACTGCATTTCCAATTTTGCATGATATTACATATAATCTTTCAAGTGGTGATTCAGGAATGCTTGAAGCTTCTAAAGGGCTCTTAGATTCTAAGCGAAACAGAGCTTATGAGAGCTACGATATCCAAACAATTGCTCAAAAAGACCAATACTTCAAAGAGACAATAGAAGAACTTAATAGAAAAAACACGCAAAATATATCAGCTTCAACGTTAATAATACCCACCTTTGACGAATATGAAGATGAAGAAATTCAAAAACTTACGACTTCATCAGCAGCAGAAAAGATGCTGTCAGTAAAAGATTACTTCAAGGGTGTTAATTCTAACAATGAGTTTATATCGACATATGTTAAAAATCTTAAGGGAGTTAATCCAGAAGTAGCTGTTCAATCAATTCTTGATGTAATGTCTTGTACAGATTTTAACTTTGAAGAAGATAATGATAGATGGGAAATTGCAGCTTTAATAATTTGCAGCTTGTTCTTAAGGGGGACTTTCAATCACACAGATGCTACAAGTAGAGGCGTCGATGTTGAAGGTGGAAAATACAAAATAGAAGTAAAAGCTTCACAAAAACCCACGCCGCAAGATAACTACAGTAATACAATTCCTCCGATGGATGAAAATAAATACTATGTCTTTATAGCAACAGATAGATGTTATTTGATTAGGTCAGATATTTTAAGAAGGTATTATCTTGAACCCGTGACTGATGAACAAGCTGAACACTTTTCAGGCGTGGCAGACAAACAATATGTTTCAGACTTCTTAATGAGACCTGAAAAGTTATTTGACAAACTAAATCTTTCAGATGTTGAAAAAGATTTTGAAACTTTTAATTCACAAGCAATTACAAAAAGTCCCGAAATAGCTGATTTACATGCTAAAATTAAAGGTGATATTATAGACTCTGCTGATTCATTAGCAGCAAGTATCATACAAACAATTGCAGGAGTACCAGATAGTGGTAGAATTAATGCTCCAAAGTTTGGTTTTGGCGGTTTAAAAATAGCAATGAGATTAATCTCAAGACCTGAAAAATCTGCAGGAGCTTTAAAAGCAAAGTCTATTGTAAGTGACATATTTAGGAAAGACCCGGGATTGAGTTTGGTTGATAAATTCCAGATTATAGTTTCTACATCAAACAAGGCTTTGTTTCCAAATACTAAAATTAATGTCACCAAGGATGATAGAAAAGAGCTTACTAATATGGCTGTGGAATTATTAAATCAAATTAATCAAGATTCTAATCTTGCTCAAGAACTTTTTAATCGTATTGTTCAATCATCCCATTTTGAAAAAGAAATAATGAACTTGGAAACGCCTACAAAAGTTACGAATCTTATCAAAGCTTTGTTTTTAAAAGTTTTGAAAGATAGTGGAATGTCATCAAGTACAGCAAAATCAGAATTAAAAAATAAACTTCCTGAATTTTATAAGACAGAAATGCAAGAACCTAAGGATAAAGGTTTTGGTTTTCTAAGTAAATCTAACAGTCAATCTCTATCCCCCCTTCCAGAACCTGACTTTAGATACAAGCCAAAAGCGGGTGATTTAAGAGAAGACAGAAAGATTCAAGAAAGAAGACGAATCTATGAGCTGGGTGAGAGTCACGCATCCCTATTAAGAAAGAAGTATTACGGTAGAAGATAGTTGTAAAAAGATGTGTATCGTTGTAATGTTTTGTTATGACGGTACGCAAAACATTTACAGTAATTAACAATAAAATCTACAAGATAGTTGAAATAAAGTCGAGAGGTCCGGCAGGCTCCACGATAATTACTAAGCATATGGAAGAAGTCACAAATCCTGAAGAGATTTTAAATGAAGTTTGATCACGTAGCATTACAATCAGAAAACATTGCTAATTCTGTAAAGTGGTATATTGAAAACTATGATGCCAAAGTTTTGTATGAGGATGATACCTGGGCGATGATGGAAATAGCTGGTGCAAGAATAGCATTAGTATCTCCTAATCAACATCCTCCACATTTTTGTTTTGAAGTTGATGATAAGTTTATCAGTGAAAAGTTAAGTTCGAAAGTCTTTAAAAAACATAGAGACGGCTCTGAGTCCTGTTACATCAGAGACCCGGACGGTAATTTCATTGAGTTCTTAAAGTGGCCCGATTAAATTGGACAGGATGCTTAGTTAGACTTAAATCTGGTAAACTAGGACTAGTTCTACACCAAACCAATTACGCCAAAAAGATCAACTCCAGGATTAACAAGAGGTCAACCCTAAAAGGTAATTTCTTGTTGGTTTACACAAGCAACGGTAGCATCATGGTGGACTCAAATGATATTGAAAAAATACAATGCCTTTAAATCATACGTGCAAAATAGAAACGCCTTTTATTATAATATAATAGAAGATGAAGAAGAATATGACAAGCTTTGCGTTTCAACATTCTATAAGTTTGTTGACGGTTGCATCAAAACACTTGAATACGCTTTCTTCGCTATCAGTATAGTATCATTATACTTTTTTATTACGCACGAGATTTTAAAATGAAAAAATGTTTTGCTCGAAAGTTTAACAGTGCTGTTGATAAAACAGGAGAATTTGTTATTGCTGTGTCTTTAACAGCATGTGTTTTACTTTCTTTTGGAATAATTACATATAAAAAATACATTAAGGTGAAAGAAGATGACAGAAATAATGATGACAATCATAGAGGAACTGGAACTTAGACAAAAAGTTATTAATGTTCGAGGTGGAAGAGGTTATAGCGCTGGACACCCTCATGCTCCTCGTCAAATATCAGGTTATGGTGTCATTGACCCTACTGAAGAAGAACCAGAAGAATATACTAATAAACCCGTCAAAGTAAGCAAAGCTTTTAGGAAGTAAACATGGACGACAACCCTTTCGCGGAAATAGAATATTATGCGCATGTCTTTGGCTATAATAAGTTTAGAGACTTGCCAAATGATTTTAAAGCATACATAAAGTTCTTTAAAAATGGTAAAGACATTGTTTTAACACAACGTAACAATCAAAAGTATATAACTTTTTATTCTGATGTAGAATCTAAAGACTTCAGACGTGGCGACATAATGTATGCAGCATTGGAAGAAATAGAAATAATGGTGGAAACATGAGTGAAGAATTTCAAAGTGATTTTGAGTATAGAAAACTTTATACTCAGACATGTCTAACTGAAGAGGATTTATCTGTTACAAATGCCGTGTTTGCAATTAGATGGACTTATCCTGGCGCTACAAACCATACAACTGGACGTGTTAGAATAACTTGTATGTACTTTGATGAATATGGAAGCATTGCTCCTGTAAGTGGCGCAATTGAAAGGTTATCTGACAGAGGCTGGTTGTTTATAGACGAGTTTTGTAATGATAGCGTTTCATTTAACAATGCTGATGAATTTGTTGAACACATGATGTTATTGGCTCATTCTTTTATCATGGGTGTACCTGTTGATGTAATTACAGGTGATGTTAAACCAAAACCTAGAAAACCTTCAAACCCGGGAACTAAAAAGAAAGAGGTTCCGGACAAGAAACCAACAAAGTTAAAAGTTTTAAAGTTTGAAAAGCCTTCAGGTGAAGCAAACAGTTATAAGGCTGCATTAAAAGAAAAAGACAACAAAGATAAGAAGGTAAAGCCTAAAAAGAAACCTCCTGTAAAAAAAGACCCAGGGGATGATGATGATAATTCTAGTCCTAGTTAATAATTAGTATTATTTAAAGGAGACACACATGGGTGGCGCTGGTGGACATATGAGACATCCTTTTGACTTAGAAAGGGTGCAATCCGGAAATGACTTAATTGAGATTTTTGATGATTTAAAATCTTACGCACAACAAGCAGCAGAATTAATTAACGTTAAAATTGACGGTATCAATGTTTCTTTTAAGCTTGCTGGTAATGAATTTGCAGTAGATAGAGGTTCTCAAAAACCTATTGACGTTGAAGGTGTTACTTTATCAAGAATAGGAGAAAGATTTGGAGAGAATCACGGCATGATTCCTGCAATTACAAATCTACTTACTATTTTAAATGAAGCACTACCCATGATTAAGCCCGAGCTAAAGACTTTAGGACTTGTTGATAACCCACACTATTTCTTAAACACAGAGTATGTTATGGGTGCTACAAACGCTGTTGGCTATTCAATGAATTTTATTGCAATTCATGGTGTTAATGCTTTTTATGAAAAGTATTCTAGGGTCCCAAAGAAAATAGCTGCACAAACAGGTGTGAGCTTAATAAAGACTAGAGACGGTTTACCTAATCCAGATAATAAAAAATCAGGTTCTGTTGAAGTGCCATATGATTCACAGGCTATGATGTCTTTGATTAACAAATTAAATACTGTTTCTCAAAAACATGGGTTTAAAGTCTTTGGCCCAATACCGACGCAGAAAAAAGAAGATGTAACAATTGACTATTCTTCTTCTTTAAACACACCATTTAGAGTTAATGTCTCTGAAGAATATAATGACAATTTTGGTGGAATTGACCATCTACAAGGAAGACCTCTTAAAGATTGGCTCTCAGAAATTATTGTTAAACCAGCACAGTATGTTGGTAGATACGACACAATGTATAAATCCACTGATGGTAGACGTATTAGTCCGTTTGACAAAAGAATATATTTAGCTATCTTAGAGGGCAATACACCTTTAGATACTCTTGTAGTTTCTACTGAAGATGCTGATGGAGTTAGAGCATTAATTGATGGTGCAGTTTTAATGCATGCTACAAGACTACTTGGTAATGATTTCTTAAAAGGATTAACTTCAGAAATAGGTGACATGATTGGTGAAGAAACAAATCATGAAGGTGTCGTCATTAGAGATGAACAATTCAGTCCCTATCCTTTTAAAGTGACAGGTGAATTTATTGTTGATGTCTTGGGTGGTGGTATTGCACAAAAAGTTAAATCTGAGAAACCTGTCTCAGAATCTAAAATTAGAAGAATTATCAGAGAAGCAATTAGAAGAAGACTTAACTTGTTATTCTAAGTGTTTCATTGCTACTGGCCATAATTCAGTTACTATTTCTCTACAAGCCCGAGCGACTTGTTGAATCTCCCATTGAGCATGCGAATCTTCTCTTAGTTTAATAAACTTAATTAAGTTGTTAAGATTTGTCGTGCCGTAATACTCAGTATAAAGATTCTGAGGCAGAACGCCACGCGCCTGCTCTCTACAGACACCTTCGCTAACTAGCCTGTTATATAGGTCAAGTGAAGTTTGGTGATGATTTTTGATGGCTTCTGCCGCGCATGTGCCATAGTCTGGGTCTGCTAAGTCAGGCCATATTACAGGATTGACCTGGTCTTCATTGCTTGCTTGACGATTTGATTTGTGTTGAGTTCTAAAAGAAGTCGGCTCATAGAATTGTAAGTTCTCTTCTGTGTATCTTCTACTGACTTCGTTGTAAGACCACGTTCTGTGTCTGTGATGTTGACCTCTTACGAAAAGTGGTACCTTGAATCTAAAGGTAACAACATTATGTTCTAAAGTAGATGTGTGTTTGTTGGCAATTAGGTATTTTATTAGCTTCTCGTCTCTGACATCGAGCGCTGATTTTTGTTTGCCAAAGCTAACTCTTGCTGCATTTACGATTGTTAGGTCATCACCCATGTGTTGAACATACTCAACAAAACCGATGTTGTCATTGTAGATAAACATTAAACCTCCGAATATTTATAATACTATGTTTTAACATGATTTAAAAAAGATTATAATCATAGTTGTTATCTAGATAATGGAGAAAAAATGGCAACAGTCAGACTGAAGAGAAACGATAGTTTTGAGAAAGCTTATAGAAAGTTCAAACGTTTAGTTGAAAAAGAAGGGATTCTTAGAGACTATAAAAAGCATGAGTTTTATTCAAAACCTTCTGTAGCTAAAAAAGAAAAAAAGAAAGCAGCAGAAAAACGTCGTCGTAAAAACGAGATGCGTCAAAGCCGCCGATAGTTTTCTTGCAAAGTCTTTTGAAGAACCATAATTAAGTTAATAAGGTTATGGTTACGACATGAAATTAACAAGAAAAGAATTAAACACACTAATTGAAAGTTTTCTCTTTGAACAAGAGGCGGCTGAAGAAGCTGCTGAAGAAGAAAAGTTACCCGATATTGAAATACCAATCAATTATGATAATGGTACTGACAGTGGGATATCAATTGTTTTAAGAATGCTGGGTCAAAAAATTCAAGCTTTTATAAAAGAAGCGGGAAAAGAGACAAAGCTAAACACAGAAGCAGAAGTTAAAGCTGCTTTGTTTGGAGCCTTAAAACATGCTTATGACACAATGAAAGATCCAGAGTCACGTGAGAATCTAGTCAATTGGATTGAAACAACCATTGATGGCGGTATAAAATCATTTGAGCAGAAAAAAGGTAGGTTCGGTTTGTTCTTTCAAAAGTTAAGAGACAGATTATTTAAGTAAACTTTTCATGATGGGGGTCAATGAAAAAGTTATGTATAGGAGACATTGCGAGAGCTAATACTAATACATCTATTACAAAAGCAAACGTAAAAGTCGGTGACATTGTTAAAGTTGAAGTTCCATGGGATGAATGGAAAAGTCACATGTGTCTTGTTCTTGAGCTATCTAGCAGGACAATGAAGTTATATAGCTTTGAAAAAAAAGAAACACAAATTTGGTCACGTTATGTAAAATGCAGTACTATACTGTAATTTTACTACATGGCAAGAAGAAAAAGAAAAGAAAAAGAAATTAATATTCGTGTTGGTGATGACATCAATACAGCAAAAGTTGGTGAGTTTTGTTATTACTTAGATTATGACAATTCCATCAAGTGGGGCGAGATTAACAGGATATTCGAAGAAAAGCATGGCACAGTATTTGAAGTAAGATGCCAAACTGACTATCGTTATACCTGTATTCTCCCGCAATACTGTTCATTCAATGAAACTGATTTGAAAAAGATGAAAAGGAGATAATCAAATGAATGATGAGAAAAAACTAGAAGAATTTGTTTCAAAGCTTCGAAGAATTGAAAATGAAATCAGACTCTTGCAGCAAGACAAGAAAGACCTTTTTGATGATTATAAAAATTATTTTAAACCAAAGGTTTTGCGTGAAGCACTCCGTGTTGTCAAGAAGCGCATTGAGTTTGGTGAAGATGTTAATGAACTTGATAACATTGTTGAACATCTTACCAAAGATTTTGATACTGAAGAATAGTTTATGAATCCAATCTGTCCGGGAGACCTAGTAAGAATAAAGAAGGATTTCGTAAAGCATTTACCTGTTAGTGCTGATGATAATTGCTGGCGTTCTCCTATGCTTGTTATTAGCGTCTCACCGGACAGAAGTGATTCCTTTGAAAATGATATTTTGCAAAATAATAAAAGGTTAATATTTCTAATGCTAGCTACGGGTCGTAATGTTCTGATAATTGAAGATTATTTAGAAATAGTTTCTAAGGGTGAAAATAATGTTTCAGTGGATTAAAAAACGGTTGTCACACAAACTAGAACACATAAGTCTAAATAGTATAAAAGCCACTTTCAGAGAACATGGCTTGGCGCTTGTTGTGATAATAATTGGATGGGAGATTATTGAGGACTTATTGTTTCCTTTAATGTTTGGCTATTTAGGTAAGGTTGTCCATCCAGGATTTTTTGCTTTGATACCGGCTAGTATTCTATTTTGTTTACATTGGCTTGTTGTTCCCTTCTTGTGGGCAGCATGGATAAAAGTTACAGGGAAGAAAGCAAAAGAAGTTCATTCATGTAATCATGAACATTAGTTTTTATAATATAATTAATAACAATTTAAGGGGCCGATTTAGATTCGACGGGGTAGAATCAAGGGGAGAGTGCAAGCAGGGAAGATACGTCCTTAACAGTTCAAATTTTATAAGTGCCAACAATAACGCACACTATGATTCTGTAGCTTTAGCTGCTTAATCACGCCGGTATCTCTTCCGGTGTAAAACAAGAGGTTAGTCAGATGGATGAGACGATAAAGTTATAAGGGAGTCTCCGGACTCGGCCGAATCCGAAATGGTTACCCTGTTGGTAGCAGGTGGAACTCTAAGGCCACACAAGAGTTGGATGTGAAAAAAGGTGGCTATCTTTCTGGTTAGAGAAATAATCAGACAAGCTTGTGGATGACTCAAACTAAGACTGCTGCGGACAGGGGTGCAAATCCCCTCGGCTCCACCATTTTATTACAAAAAAGTCTGTGTATAATAAAAGTAGCAGAGAGGTTAATATGAAATCACTACAACACACCAATGTAACTCAGGGCGCTGATCAGACATTGATTCAACAAAACATTCAAGACTTTGGTTCAAATCAAGAAAGATTAGCAATGTTAAATGGAAACAATGAGGTTACTCATACAGTTGTTAGTGGAGAATCTTATTGGTCAATTGCTAAAAAATACGATGTTCCAATTGAGAATGTTCAGTCAGCAAACGACTGGAAAGAGATAATTCATCCCGGTGATGTTATTACGTTTTCAATAACAGATGTTGCCTCGCAAAGAGAAGAGCAACCACAAGAATCACAACCTGAAGAATACAGTCCAACCATTGGTAGAGAATTAGCTGCAGCTAGTTTAGCTGAGACTGCAGGTAGAACTAAGTCAACAGGCATGTGTTATTTTCATGTTGCAAATGCAGTTGACAAAACAATTGAGAGGTTTCTCTATGGGGGTCACGCTTACATGGCAGCTGATCAATTGGCAGCAAAGAAAGATTTGTTTATTGAAGCCTCTGCAACAAGTCTTTCTTCTTTACCTGCAGGTGCAATTGTAGTTTGGGGAAAAGGTAATAGCAAGTCAGGACATATTTCAATTGCGCAGGGTGACGGAACAGAAACATCAGATTTCAGAGGTCGTCAGATGTTGAGTCATTATGGTGGTGGAGCGGCTAGAGTTTTCTTGCCAAAGCGTAGGTAAATTATTATACTTCAGAATAATTAATAATAACGTGTTGGAGTTAAGATGAAAATAACAAGAAGACAATTAAGAAGACTAATTAAAGAAGCTATAGCTCAGGGTGGCGATGATCCAATTGAGAAAGGGATAGGTTCTGACTATAGGGACTTGTATCAAATTGAAGTAGACGATAAAGGAATAGTATCAGTTGCTGTTAGAGATTCTGTCAATACTGTCATGAGCAATGAAGAATTGTTAAGTTTTATGGCTAAATTTGACCTTGAGCTTGCCAAAGAAGAACCCTTCAGGGTAAAAGCTCAAGAACCGCCAATGAGACCTGAATTTACACTTGAAGCTGATGATCACACTAGAGTTTATTTTGAAGATTCAGATGAAGACCTAGAAGCTGGCTTTGATGATTATGATGAAGAACCAAGCGGTTTTGCAAATAGTAGATTTATTCAAGATCCTAGACGTCCTGACAGGGGTGATTACTATTAACATAGATAAACATTGGTACGTTTATCTCTTAAAATGTAGTGATAACAGTTATTATACGGGCATAACCACAGATTTGCAACGTCGTTTATCTGAGCATAACAATTCAAGTAAGGGTGCAAAGTATACAAGAAGTAGAAGGCCCGTTGAGTTGTTATGCTTTTTTAGTGTGTGTTCTAGGTCAGAAGCGTGTAAAGAAGAGCTGAAAATAAAGAAGATGAAACGAGATGACAAACCTATTTATGTGTTGTTAAAAGGAGATAAAAATGGCTAGTGTAACAAAAGACGATTTATGGAAAGTTTTTTCTCTTATCATGTCTGCTTTGGTTCTTCCGCTTGCGGGTTGGGTTTGGACTACAAATGTAAAAGTAGCTGAGCTTCAAAACGATTTGGGCGATGCTGAACAAGTTATCACACAATATGAAAAGAAATTTGAAGACTTAGATGAAAACGGTAAGAGAATTATTAGTATTGAAAAAGATATTGAATATATGAAAACAACCTTGGGTCGTATTGAAGACCTTATTACACGGAGAGATCGATGATGACCACAGGTCTTTTTATTCTTTTGTTTACTTCATGTGCTGCTGAAGTATCTGCAGATGAAGGTAGTGATGATCCACCTACATTTTTGGAGGATGAATCTGAAATAATAGAAGAAGAAAATCCAGAACCTCCTCCTTCACCCACCCCATTGTCCGAGAATGCAGCTGAAGATCTTAAAGAAGAAATTATTGAAACTCTTGCCGCTACAGAAACGCAAATAGAAACAATGGACGAAAAAACAGAAGACTTAAAAAATAACATGGTAGCATTGGAAATTTTTCTTAAAGATCAAGAAGATTATGAAAAGTTCTGTCCAAAGAAAAAGTGGACACAACCTGAAATGATTGAGTATAAAAAGAAGTTAAGATCAATGCTTCCCGAAGATTGTTTGCCCGAAGAAGAAAAAAAGCTAAGAGAAAAACTACAAAGACAAGAAGAAGAAACAGTAGAGGTTACAGAAGAATAACTGTTTTTGCACAAAACCTGCAAATTATAATTGTTTTTGGTATAATATAACTGTTTTTGCAAACGGAGATTAAATGTTAACAACTTTATTAATGTCTTCGCTATTATATGCGGATGACATCTCAACCTCTGAGACCTCATATAACGGTGCTCAGATTTTAGAAGGTGACAACGAAGTCCTTCTAGATTTAGTTTATGATTCCAATGGAGACGCAACCACAAACCCATATGCGTTTTTTGAAGGTAATACGCTTTATGCTGGTAACTCGGATGATTATGGTAATTCAATTGATGCTATCATTGAGTTCTTTTGGTTTGAATCTTCAATTGACAGAGGTTCAGACTTTTATGTTGCAGTAATTAAAGCACGTTCAAATCCTGGAGACAATTGTTATGCTGCACCTTGGGTGAGCGGTTTTGATTGTCATTTGTGGGCCGATGAGTTCCAAGACTGGGGTGAGTATCCCGCACTTTCAGTTGAAGCTCTTAAGGATGTTGCCAATCCAAACGGCGCATTTAGATGGGATTGGTCTGTTCCTTTTGAGAGTTATGGTATTGATGCTTATGGGCAAGTTCTATTCTCAAATCAATATGGGATTGGAGGTAACACTGAAGGTTCTGCCATGGCGCATGGTGAGTATCAACTTGATGATGAAGGTACAATGCAGGCAGCAGGCGACGTGCAGGTAAAGGGATATGTAGGATCTGAATATCGCGTTCAGACACAGTATGAGGTTACATTATATGAGTGGGACGTAGAGGTTGATGGTCGCGCTGATGTGATGGCATGGGATATGTATTTAAACACAGGGGTGAGAGATGATCAGAACGCGTATCATGAATACTTTTTGGCAATCCAAGTTGAAGAGGGTCAGACTTTTACGATTGATTTCTTTAACATTGCGGCTAACTTTGATCTTGGTTGGTGGAACCCTATTCACTACGATCTTGGGCTTTCCTTGGGAAATGTTCAAATTATGCCTCCTCCTGACTTTGAAGAGCCTGTAGTTGAAGAACCCGCTTCTGAGCCTGCTATTGAACCCGCTGAAGAGCCTGTGGATACTGGATGGTATCCCGAAGAAGACACAGCAACTGTTGTCGTTGCTGAAGAACAAGAAGACGAAGAGTTACCCGAGCTTGATAATGAAATAACTGAGCCTGTCAAGGGTTGTAATGTTGTATCAGACAACCCAGGATGGTTTTCTTTAATGTTTCTTGCTTTTCTACTTTGGGTTAGATATCGAGAAGACTAATCAACTTTTTGAGTAATATATATTAAAAAGTAACGGAGAAGAAGATGAAACTAACAGAGTCTCAATTAAGAAAAATTATTAGATCAGTTTTAATTGTTGAGGCTGTAGGTGATTTTAAAACTGAATACTATGACTATGATGAAAAAAACGATACTTTTGCAGCAATGGAAAGGAGAGCCAAAGAAGATCCTTATACATATAAAGTCAACTGGGATTCAATGAAATTCTCTGATGAAGGAATGACCGAGCTCAAGGTTGATGTTCCCACAAAGAACGGCAAACCTTTTAACAAATCTTTTTCTGTGAAAGCTAGTGATTCTAGTGTGGGCAAAGGTGTCGGAAAACTACTTGCTGATATGCGTGCAGTTTATTTCAGTAACTACCCTAATCAGGTTGATGCTAAAGGAAAGGCAAAAGAAAAACTTGTTAGTGGGAAAGATGAATCAAAAGCGGCTGAATTTAAAGATTTCTTAGCATCAATGGTTCAGGCTTCTGGTGTTGCTATGGGTTCAAAAGTAAAAGAACCTGCTAAAAAAGCAGAACCTAAAGGTGGATCTGAAGCTTCAGAAAAAGAAGCAGTTTATTATTTGCCCGGTGTGGGAGGAATAAAGCTTTCTGTTAAACCTGGTGTCTTTGATCCACCATTTCAAAATCATGTCAATTTACTTTCAATACCCGTTGACAGACTTGATTCAAATCAGGCAGCAATAATGGCAGCAGATACAGTTGATATATCAAAACTAGTTGAAGATGCAAAAGCTTTGCGTGGTATTAGGGTTACAACTCGAAAATATCCTGACCCTCCCAAGGGAAGTGGTTTAAGTGTTCTTGCAATTAATCTTACGAATACAAATCTGAGCGACAAAACAAGTGCTGCTTGGAGAAACGGAAGATTAGAGATAGACGGACCGGGATTTAATAACTATTATGTTACTGGGTTAAAAGAAGAAAGTGGTTTTATTGTTCCTGAAACTCCAACAAAACTTAAAGATGAGAAAAAACAATCATAGTTTTGTAAACAAAACAGAAATTTGTTATATTATAAGACGCCTTTAAAAGAGGCGTTTTTTGTGAAAGCGTAATACAAAAAAAGGAGACGATTATGCGCACATTAATTGAAGCACTTGCATTGGGCGGTGCATTATCATTATTAACCTTGACAGCATGTGGCGACAAGGAAGAGTCATGTGATTGTGAAGAACTTGATACAGCGGAAGCTGCAGACACTGCTGAAGAACCAGCAGATGAGCCAGAAGACACGGGTGTTGAACCCGAACCAGTAGATACTGGGTCTGAACCAGAAGACACTGGCTCTGCTGAAGAAACTGGTCAAGAAGACACAGGTGGTGAATAATGATTTTAGCACTATCATTGTTATTCTTTGCGTGCCCAGCAGAGACTGAAGTTGCAACTACAGAAGAAACAACTACAGAAACACAAACAGTAGCAGAAGAAACTCATACACACGGAACAGTTGACGAAACCGTAACGACTACATCAACTGAAACAACTGTTGAGACTCAGGCAGCTACTACAACTACCGAAACTGAAGAAACCACTACAGAAACTACTGACGATTAGTCTCTAGTTTTTTAAGTTGTTTTATTAAGGCGTGCAAATTGCACGCCTTTTTTGTATAATATATACATGACAAATAAAATCCTTTTATGTTGGAGAAACAATGATTAAACAGGGACAAATCTTAAAAGCTTGTAATGAAATTACAGGAACAAAGATTATTGAAAATCCCAATAATCCTCAATATGATTCTATTGAAAAGATAATTTTATTTCCTCAAGATTTGATTTTTGTTGATGAATGTAATTTGTTAAAAGATACTGAGTATAATCAATTTCATTATTCAATAAAAGCAACAGTAGGAGGAGTAAGAGATGTTTATTTTGTTTCTGATGTTGCGTCAAATGATTTTGAAGTTTTGCAAGAAATAGGAGAATAGTTTTGAATTCAAAAGTTTTGCCAATAATTGAAGTTATAAATACAGAAAATGAAAAGTATTATATCAACGTGTATCAAATAATTCTTGTTCAAGAGAACACTAAGAACACATTCAAGATAAGAACAAACAACTTTGGAACCATTGTTTGTAAAGGCAATGCATCAGAGTTCATTGAAAAAATAAAAAAGGAATAAAAAATGAAAGACATTTTAAATGAGAATTTCAGAGACGACTTAAAGAAAGATTATTGTCTTGTTGATTTCTATGCAAGCTGGTGTGGGCCATGTAAGAGAATGACACCAGAACTAGAAAACTTTTCCGAAAGAAACTCTGATATTGAAGTTTTTAAAGTTAACATCGAAGATTACAATGCTCTTTCTAGTGAATTTCAAATCCGAGCAGTTCCTACACTTGTCTTTTTAAAGCGAGAAGACGGTGTGTATATTGAAAAGAAAAGATTGAGTGGCTTTAAAAAATGTGAAGCAATTAAAGAAGCATTTGAAAGTATTAAGGATTAGTCAATGGCTTGGAAAAGAATAAGAAGTTGGAATGTTAATAATGGCAATGGTTCTTCAGAAGTATTTCACCTTGAAAGAGACGGTGACAAGTTTAGAATTATTAACGATTATGGCAACACTGAAATACAAATGGATAAAATGTCAGGTTATGAATTTGTAAAAAGACTTGCAGATGCGTATAATGACCAAGTAGAGGATGATATGTGGGGTTGGTTTGATGATGACAAAACAGATGACCCTGACTTATTTAGTCCCTATAACAGCAGTAATGATAATGATGACAATGATGATTGTGACGGAGTATAACAAATGAGCAACATAACAAACTGTAAGACTGTAACCTTTATTGATATTGAAACAACTAACCTTGACCCGTCAAGAAGTGCAATTCTTTCAATCGCAGTTATTAAAGACTGGATGGGTGATGGTAACAAACAAGAAGTATGGTCAACAAAGATTAAGCCAAAATCAGTTGAGTTAAAGTTTGCTTCTAAAGAAGCTCTAGAGATTTGTCGTTACAATGAAGAAGAGTGGTCTGATGCTCCTACTTTTGATGAAGTTGCTCCAAAGATTGCCGAAGCGCTAGCTTGGGGACCTATAGTTGCTCATAACATTAATTTTGATATATCGCACATTCGTGCAGTTCTATCAAGATATGGATGGCGTGAAACAGATTTGGGTGGAAGACTAGATTTAGATAACAACATCTATAAAATTGGTTATCCTCTAATTGATACTTGTGCGCTTTCTTTTGTTACGTTACCAACTGAACGCCAAAATCTAGATGCAATTAGAGAACATTTTGATATATCAACTGAAGGTAATCATGAAGCTCTTAAAGATGCAGAAGATTGTAGAGAAGTTTTCTGGAATATAGTTAGCAAGATTCACAGTTAGTTCCTTGCATGCAAAATTGTAATTTAAAAGTTATAATAAAAACATGGAGGAAATTAAATGACTGAAACAAAACAAGTTCAACTACAAATCTCTCGTGAAGAATTCATGGAAATCTTGCTAAACGGGTTGGAGCTTTCTAAATCTGCAACCTTAGATGATGATGCAAAATTCTTCTATTTTCAATCGCTTGATGATTTTATTAATTCTTCTGAAAATGAATTTTGGTCTGAATTGGTTGATGACACAACTATTATTGTTTCATATGAAAACACTGAAATAGTTGCATTAGAACTAGAAGAAGAAAACAGAGTGTTTCTTAAAACATTAGCTGAATCAACAATAATTGACATGGATTCTGTAGAAGCTAAAAGTCTAGGATGGCTTGTTGTGGGTCTAGTAATCTTCAATGAAACTTGGAAAGAAGCTAACAACGAAGAAACAAGACTAACGGGTAACGAGACAGAAAATATGCAAGACTATCTGGATAAGACAAAACATCTTGAGGCAGCAATTAAATCTAGTCAGTTTGATAACCCTGAAGAAAAACAGGCGTTTTATAAATCAATAGAAGTAACAGCAAGCGGGCTTAAGAAGAATGTATATCATTTTCCAGGGATAGGAGATATTGAAGAACCAGAAGACATGGATTCTCATATTAAAAAACCTATCAAGAAAAAGAATAAAGACTTTAAGTCATGGCCGATAAGATAAACAAGACCAATCCTAAAAACTGGCACAGAGTTTATGTTGATTATGTCAATGGTGTAATCATTGAGCGTTCAATTGAAGAAGTTATTGAATGTGAACGTGATAAAAAAGACCCACTTTCTCTTTTTAAACATCCAGTCAATCATGAAGACTTAAGAACTTACAATTCAAAAGGCAAGCTAGTTACAAAGTTTAAACCCAGGATTAAAAAGATTATATGAACTTAGAATTACAGCCCTACACGTTGTCAGGCAGTATTCAACAATACTGTTATCGTGTCCATAGTAATGGATGGCACAAAGCCAAGATTGAGGTTAGAAGCAGTTCTGGTGAGTGTTGGATAACAAAAGAACCTGTTTCAAAGGGTAAAGAGTTAGAGAAGTTTATTAATATATTAATCGCTCTTAAAGTTCATGAAAGACCCGATAAATACTTCAAACTTTCAGAGGACTGGTCTTTGTGGAAATCAACAGATATATGGTTTGAAAGATGTTGTGACAACTTATCTTTTTCTGTAACAGCAAATACAAAAGAAAAAGTTGAGCGACGATCAGCTAGCTATCTTTCAGCAATTTGTGACAAAAGAAATCTTCTTGAGGTTAGCAAACCTACAAAGATACGAGACAATTTATGGTATCTTTATGGGAAACTTTTAAAATAAAACATGTAATACATTGTTTTGTTTGGTATAATATAAACAATTAAATAAAACGTTCTTTTAAAAACAAAAAACTTATACGTCCTTAGCTCAGCTGGATAGAGCAACGGCCTTCTAAGCCGTGGGTCACAGGTTCGAATCCTGTAGGACGTATTCTTTTTTGGACCCTTAGCTCAGTGAGGAGCTCATAACTCCGGGGTCGTGGGTTCAATCCCCACCCTGTCTACTCTTTCAATTTATTTTCTAAAGGTTAGAGCAGTTAACTTAAATGGTATATACTTATATAAGATATATCAGGAGTTACACATGGAAATCTGTCAATTTTGTTCTAAAGAATATAAAACGATTAATGCACTTAGCAGTCATAAAGGGTACTGCAAATTAAACCCAAATTCTGTTGCTCATCCAGCTACCAGAAGAAAAGGAAAAAATAATCCCATGTACGGGAAGAAAACAAATAATCAATTTACAAAAAATCCAAACTTTAAAGTTTCAAAAGAAACAAGAGAGAAATTGTCAAAAAGCAACAAAGGGAAAACTTGGTCTAAAGATAGAAAAGAAAATCATAGTAAAATTATGTCTGAAGTTGCAAAAAACAATCCTGAGTCATATCGCCATGGAAATAAGGGCGGAAGGACCAAAATATACGAACATAAAGGATTTAGTCTTAGAGGCACATGGGAACTGTTAACTGCAAAATATTTAGACTCTAAAGGAATTAAATGGACTAATAAGGTAGAATCATTTTCGTATATTTACGAAGGAAAAGAAAGAAGTTATTATCCTGACTTTTATCTTCCTGAGTTTGATCGATATGTTGAAGTTAAAGGATATCAGACAGAAAAAGATTTGGCCAAGTGGGAAGTTGTAGAAAACTTAATTGTCATTAAAAAAAATGAAATCAACAAAATTAAAAAAGGGACTTATGAGATACACAATCACCTATACTAATCGGCAGGTCCAAGGTTCAAGTCCTTGAGGGTCCATTTTTTTATTGCAGAGATAGAACTTTATTTTCATAGATTATAATTAAAACTATACAAAAGCTTTTGTGGAGAATTAAAAGATGAAATTATCAAGAAAACAATTAAGAAAAATGATTTTAAAAGAGATGTATGATAGTAGTTATACACACGCTCGTGTTAATTCTTATTCATATCAAATTGCATCCGCAATAATCGAAGATTGTAAAGATCAGGGATTAGAAACGATAAATATTCAAGATGGACAGGAAAATGCTGAAAACATTTTGGTATATGATTACGAAACTGAAGATACTATTGCGATTATAGTTTCAATTGATGATGATGGTGATGTAGAACTTACAAACAAAATTACTGGCGAGGAATATATATTCGATCCTAACAAAGACTTGCTTTCGGATGCCGAGACTTTAGGTGATGATTATGCGACTAAGCTCGGTAGGAGTGTTGTTGCTAAATGTCAGAAACTGATTTTTCCGATGGATTATATGTCTGAGTCGCTAAGAAGAAGAAAACAAAGAAGAATCAGACGTTAGTTTGATATTATGTTAAGCTTTAAAAACCAGCTTCGTGCTGGTTTTTTATTGTTTGAAGGATCGTGCTTAAAACAATGATAAGAACGGGTGACATTGTTAGGCTCTGGTGGAGCAAAGACTATATTGGATTAGTCTTAGATAAAGACAAAAGTATTAATGAGCACACTTGTTTTAAGATTTTATGGTTTGTGTATGATTGTGATAGAGGCTGTGATATGAGACCCTGTGAAAAGCTTTATGAGGAAACAGCTGAAAAAGACTTGGTGATTGTTTCTAAGTTTAAAATCTGAGGAAAGAAAATTGAATGATAAATTAAAGAAAGTGATAGTATGGAGAATATTATCAATTTTATTCTCATGGCTAATAGCTTACTTCTATTTGGGCAGCGCAACTAAATCATTAGAACTAACAGTTGTACTTGGCATTTCGATGACAATAATTCACTACTTTTTTGAAGGGTGGTGGGATAAAAAATTAGAGGTAAAAAATGAAAATAGGTGACATTGTATTATGCAAAAAGAAAAAGAAAGGCGTGCTTATTGACATTAATCAAGAAGAAAAATGGGCAACAGTTGTTTTTTTGAAACCTGGTTTGTATAAACCAGAAACTCTCAGTATAGTTGACATTGAGGTAATTGATGAAAACAAAAAATGAAACTGAAACATTTGATGTTCAAATGCAATTAGTAAAAGACTTGCTACTTAATGCTCAATCAGTTGTTAAACACACTGAAGAACTAATCAAGACAATTAACGATAAAGGAATTGATAATTACTATTCAATCAATTCAACTATCTTTGAAAAAGCTACAAATGTCTATAAGATTAGTGCTGTGTTAGGTTTCATCAAGACATTTAATTTAAACTTAAAAACCGAAGAAGAGGACGTTGATGAGAATAATAAATGAAGTTAAACTAGACTATAAAGACGTTTTAATTCAACCCAAGCGTAGTACACTCAAAAGTAGAAAAGATGTTGATTTACGAAGGAAATTTAAGTTTAGAAATAGTGGTAACTTTTGGTCAGGAATACCGATCATGGCTGCAAACATGGATGGCGTCGGAACATTCAACATGGCTCATGAATTATCAAAACTGGATTTATTTACTTGCATCACAAAACAAAACACACCAAAGGATTGGTACAACCAGTTTGGTCAAATAAGTCTAGACCATGTTGCGATAAGCATAGGAACAAACTTAAAAGAATATGAAAGGGCAAAAGAAATAATTGCAACGAACAATCTTAGCTGGATTTGTATTGATATAGCAAACGGTTATTCAGAGCACTTTGTCGATTTTGTTCGAACAGTTCGAAAAGATTTTCCTGACAAAAACATTATTGCTGGAAATGTAGTTACAGCCGATATGACGCAGGAGCTGATTCTAGCTGGTGCAGATGTTGTCAAGGTTGGTATAGGTCCAGGATCTGTCTGTACCACTAGAATACAAACAGGAGTTGGTTATCCACAACTTTCAGCTGTTATTGAATGTGCTGATGCAGCGCATGGTTTAGGAGGACATGTCATTGCTGATGGCGGTTGTACATGTCCTGGAGATGTTGCAAAAGCTTTTGCAGCTGGTGCAGACTTTGTGATGTTAGGTGGAATGCTTGCAGGTCATGATGAAGGCGGCGGTGAGATTAAAGTACGTAGGTTTCAAACAGGAGAAAGAAGATTAGACTTCTTCTGTGAAGAAGACTTAGGACCTAAACAAGAAGATAAAATGTTTATTCAGTTTTATGGTATGTCATCAGATACGGCGATGAAAAAGCATAATGGTGGTGTTGCAGATTATCGTTCATCAGAAGGTAGGACTGTAGAGGTCCCATACAAAGGAAAAGTTGCTGATACAATCTCTGACATTCTAGGTGGTTTGCGTTCAACTTGTACTTATGTTGGAGCTCCGACACTCAAGCAGTTAAGTAAGTGTACTACGTTTGTTAGATGCACACAACAATTCAATTCAGTTTTTGTTAAATAATTACTATTATATTCAGGGGGAGGGGATTAAATGTTCTTATTATCTTTATTAATGTCGTGCTCTGATTACGACTTAAAACCAAAGGACGAAGGAATATTCTTAGGTCGAGATACTAGCGTTTCTATTATTGATACACAAGACACCAGCGATACACAATATTTAGATTCTTCAATTGAAGAAACAGGTTATGTTGACCCAATGAGACCCGTTGCAGTTTGTGGTGTTTCTCCAAATCCTGTGCAACCTCCATTTGAGACTGCGACATGGGATGGAACTGCTTCGTATGACCAAGATGGTGAACCCCTAGCTAGTTACAACTGGAGTTTAATCTCTCAGCCCGAGGGATCGAGTGCTGTAATGATTGGAAATAACGCAGCAGTTGTTAATAATTTTTTACCTGAGATGGCAGGAGATTATGTAGGTCGATTAGTTGTAACAAATCAAGAAGGGTTAACTGATTCTTGTGAAGTTACATTGAGCGCAATTCCCGCACAGAATTTGTGGGTTGAGATGTTTTGGCAGTATCCTGACGAAGATATGGATTTGCATTTAATTGCGCCAGGTGAAAACTGGCAGTCTGCAAAAACGACAAACAAAGATTGCTATTATGCTAATTGTACTCCAAACGGATGGACAAGTTTAGATTGGGGGCAGCAAGGAAATACAACTGATGACCCTTCTTTAGATATCGATGATATTCCTGGAACAGGGCCAGAGAACATTAACATTTACAATCCAGAGACAGGTGGCGCTTATACTGTTGTTGTTCATGATTACACAGGGTCTACATCAGATGTTTACGGTGGCAATGAAGTAACAGTTAACATTTATTTGAATGGTTCACTAGCCTGGACAGACACAAGGGTAATTACGGGCGAGGGTTCTTATACCCCGTTTGCAAAAATAGACTGGGCCACTGGTGCAGTTATTCCACAGTAGTAGGAGGGCTAGACATGAATGAAGAAAACACAAAGAAATTATTCGAAAAATACCCCAAGTTATATGCTCAGAAAGACTTACCAAACACAGCATCATTGATGTGTTATGGTTTTCCAGGCAATGGCTGGTTTAACTTAATAGATGATTTAAGTGCTGATTTGCAAGATACTTGTGATAGATATGACGTGCAGATTGAAGCTGTTCAGGTTAAATCAAAGTGGGGAGGCATGAGATACTATTACGGTGTTAAAGATTTAGAAAACATTGAAGTTGATGATACTTTTCTTAAAGAGATTAATCAGTTAATCAAGTCTGCTGAGAGCAAGAGTTTTGACATATGTCAGAGTTGTGCAAATATAAAAGATGAAGAAAATAAAAATCAAAGTTATTGTCAAACATGTAAATATAAAACACAGTTGTTATAATATAAACATAATCAATTAACAAAAACAAATAAAACTTTATGCCTTGGTGGTGAAATTGGTAAACACATCAGACTTCTAGATAATAGGTAAAAGCTATTATAAATTGAGCACCTTAAGAGAAATCTTATGAGTGAATCCAGTCAAATTCGGGGAAACCTTAACAGATAGCGCTGATGGCAATCCCGAGCTAAGCCTTAAAATTAAGGAAAGTGTAGAGACTTAACGGCTGGCTCTTAACAGGTAATGCTGAAGATGAAGAGAAAGTCCAGACCACAAACAACATAATGTTGGCAATGAAAATTGTAGCGGGTAAGAAAATCTGACGGACTTATGTCCTTGCCGGTTCGAGTCCGGCCCGAGGCACCATTTTGGAGATGTGACCGAGCGGTTGAAGGTAACGGTTTTGAAAACCGTCGTAGGGTTAAACTTACCAAGGGTTCGAATCCCTTCATCTCCTTTTCATTTATTCCTCTTTAGCTCAGCTGGTTAGAGCAACGGACTGTTAATCCGTGTGTCGTTGGTTCAAATCCAACAAGAGGAGCAAAATTAAAACAAAACATTAAAAAATAGGAAGTAAACAAAATGAGTAATTTAAATAAAGCAAATGAAGAAACCCAAGAAGTAATTTATGTTGAAGAGCTAGAAGAAACTTTTGCTAGCTTTCAAGAATATCTTGCTTCGATTGATGAAGAAGCTTTTAATGAAATACGCGGTGAAGAAGGTAATTCTGTGTTAAACCTAATTCACGAAGAAAAGACCGACGCTTATGCAGATTATAAGCGTGGATACGAGAAATGGCTTTATATCTTCGAAGAGAATTATGAAGCAACTGGTCGGCACCGTCCCTCAAAGAAAGCAGACTGTGTTTATTATGGTGCATCAATTTGTAACTACAATTGGGGCAATACGGGCGAGTATACAGGTTTCCAACCCTATCAGCTCCAAAGTCGACGGGTAACCATCAAAGAATGGAAAAAGGTTTAAAAATGAGCGAGTGGACTATAATAACGTTATATTTAACAGTGTTACCAGCTTTTTTAGTTTTGATAACTGCACTGGCTGCTAAGTATCTTTGAAAATTTATGGGGGTGTAGCTCAGTTGGGAGAGCACTTGCCTTGCACGCAAGGGGTCAGGAGTTCGAATCTCCTCATCTCCACTTTTTTGCTTTTATATTAATTAAGAAAATTTTATTTAACTTGAACCGTGCAGTTCGTAATATATATAAATAAAAAATCTAGATATAAATGGGTAAATAAGATGAACTGTATTCACTGTGAATTTAAAGCTAAAAACGGCATAAAAAGTATGATGTCTCACTACGGTATAAAGCATAAAGATAGAGATGTCCTAAATGATTATTTTTCTTACTTTCTAGAAAACTTCGAGAATCTGGCTTTTAGCAGGAAAAGAAATGTTTTATTACTAGAGTCTAATTATAAGTGCTCATCTTGTGGTTTTGATAAAAAAAGAGAGTGTGGATCATCAATTCTTGAGATAGATCATATTGATGGTAACTGTAAAAACAACAAGAAGGAAAACTTAAGAGTACTTTGCCCTAATTGTCACGCATTGACGCCTACATTTAGAAACTGGGGAAATAGAAATAATTCTAGTTCAAGAGTATTTAGAGAAGGTAAGAAAAATTATGAACAGTATAAAAATAAAGTCTCTTATGACCAAAGATTAAAAGAAGAAGCAAATCAAAAATTTATTGATTATGTATATGAATTACACAATAATAATGAAATTGATTTTTCTGCAAGCGGCTGGGTAGGTAAACTATCTAAAAAACTACAAGAAGCCCCTCAAGTAACTGGAAGAAGGGTCAGAAGACTTATGCCCGAATTCTACAGAGAACATTGTTTTAGAAGAAAGGCAAGCAAGTATAAAAAAATTATTAACATTAACAATGGTCCTGTCGCCTAACGGTATGGCACTCGATTTGTAATCGAGAATAATTGTGAGTTCGAATCTCACCAGGACCTCTTTTTTATTTTCGGGATATAGCTCAGTTGGTAGAGCAGCGGACTTTTAATCCGTTTGTCGAAGGTTCGAACCCTTCTATCCCGACTTTTTTAGGAGATTAAAAATGTATGAGTATAGAGCAACAGTTGTTTCTGTTTATGATGGAGACACTGTAACTGTTGACATTGATTTAGGTTTTGGAATAGTTCTTAAAAAACAAAAGCTTAGACTTTACGGTCTTAACACACCTGAAGTTAGAGGCGCAGAAAAAGAAGAAGGAAAGAAAGTTCGTGATTTAGTCAGAGAAAAGATTTTAGATAAACAAGTAACAATAAAAACTTACAAAGACAAGAAGGGAAAGTACGGTCGATGGTTAGCTGAAATCATTCACGAAGAAGAAAACATTAACGAATGGTTACTAACAGAAGGTTACGCTAAACCCTTTATGAAAGGATAACGATGATTGAATACGCAGATGTTGTATGTGGTTTAGCTTGGGGTGATGAAGCTAAAGGAAAGATTACTAGTCAATTAGCCGCATCAGGTGAATATGATTTTGTATGCCGCTGGGCTGGAGGTAACAATGCTGGTCACACTGTTTATGTCAATGGAGAGAAGCTTAAGACACATCTAATACCTTCAGGAGTTTTTTACGGTATTGAGTCTGTCATAGGACCGGGGTGTGTTATTGATGTTGAAAACTTTTTTAGAGAAATTAGATATCTGAAAAAGCGCGGGTTTGATACTAGTCTAATTAAAGTCTCTCCTAAAACTCATGTAGTTACAAGCGACCATCTAGCACTAGACAAAGAGGACTCATACAAAAAGCTTGGGACTACTGCTAGAGGGATTGGCCCTTGCTATTCTGACAAGACAAAGAGAACAGGCATCAGAGCTGAAGAGATTGAAGATCTTAAACCTTTTATCTGGAATGAGAAACTACAAGGAAAGGTTTTGTGTGAGGGTGCCCAAGGTTTCTGGCTTGACTTAGATTATGGTAATTATCCATACGTAACTTCAAGTACTACTCTTCCCTATGCTGCATGTAGTTTAGGATTTCCACCTCAAAAGATTAGAAAAGTTTTTGGTGCAGCAAAGATCTATGATACAAGGTCTGGTGTTGATCCGGACTTCCCTGTTATTCTACTTGATGATCCAGTCTTAAAAAACATTGCTGACTTAGGTCAGGAGTATGGTGTTACAACTGGAAGAAGAAGAAAAGTTAACTGGCTTAATGTTGATAAGCTGGTCAAGGCGATAAACATATCAGGTACAACTGACATTATTATTTCTAAGATAGATGTACTCTCTGAAGCTGGTGTGTTTAAGTTCTTTTACATGAATGAGCTCTATGAATTTAACTCAATCGTTGCAATGAAGAGAAAATTGTTTATGATTATTAAGAGTGAATGTCAGATGATTGATAAGATTTATTTCTCTAGTAGTCCAGAAAAAATATAAGCTAATTGCTTTTTTGTCATGCATGTAAAGTTATATTTATTTGTGTATAATAATAATACGGTTTAAATAAAACCTTTATTATTTGCCTTACATGCAAAGCTTTGTTTAGTTAGGTATAATAATAATACGGTAAAACAAACCTTACAACAACCACAACAAAAGGACATTAACATGAAACTAGAATCAATTAAAATCAAAGACATTGAGTTTGGAACATCAATTCAAGATGTTGAGGTACCGAACATTCTTCGAAAGCGGATTCCAACTGGTCTCGAATTCTTCGATGCAGTAATCGGAGGTGAAGGTTTTACTCCATCTATGGTTACTCTTTTTACTGGTACTCCTGGTGCTGGTAAGACAACGCTGATGTTAACCTTGGCAAATGCACTTCAAGGACATGGTGCTGAGGTTGTCTTTAACACTGCAGAAGAATCTCTTCACCAGATTAAGATTACAACTGACCGACTTAAGCTTCAACATCCGTTTAAGGTCGGCGGTACTGATGATATTCCCAGCCTCTTGAAAGGTTGTGACAAGCTAAGGGAAGCTAATCCTGACCGTCCCTTCTTTCTCATTGTAGATTCATTGCAATGTATGAATGATGGATACTTTAAGTCAGGACGCATTACCTCTGCTACTAATGAAAGAGCACTCCAGTTGCTTACAGATTATGCTAAAGGACATGCCGTTAATGTTATCGTTATTGGACAGGTAACAAAAGATGGAAAGATGGCAGGTAGTAATAAGCTTAAGCATATGGTTGACCAACATCTTCACCTCGCTGTAGAGAACAAGGATGAGGACCTTAAAGGTTGTCGAGTTCTTGAGACAGTTAAGAATCGATTTGGTGGTTGTGGTCATGTGGTCTTCATGAAGTTACGTCGCAATGGCTTTTCTGAGGTTGCTCGTATCACAGGTGACTAAACTTTAACATATAGACCCGACATTCTGGGTTGTCGGGAGAGGCGGTAGGATGTCGGGTCTCCTTGGTTGGCCGCCTCTCCCACTCTTTTTTAAGGTGTGTAATGACTCCAATTGGAACAACTGCTGTTATTGTGTATTGTTTCTCAAACTTCTATAGTATGCACTACACAATATATCATGAAAAGGGAAAAGAAGATTACAATGTTCAGTTTAGATACCTAACTAAGTCTTTCCTGATTTTGTCATTGTATTTGTATTTGCTCTGTACAGGATCAACTATCTTTCTAGGTTTACTTGGTCTGACAACAGTTGCAGTCGTTGGATTGGGTATATATCTTGACAATGTTCCAGATCCAAACATATCCAATGTTTCACCCGAAAGGGTCAGAGAAATTTATGCTCGAGCATTGATTGATTGTTTTATTAGTCTTGCTTGTTGGGTTACAATAAAGATTTATGGTGGTGTATGATGACAGACAATGTTGTTGACTTAAGCGAATGGAAAAACAAGAGAGCTGAAGAAGAACTTGATGAACTCGAAGGAAAGCTAAGAAAAGTTGTCAAGGATGTTTTTGAACAGACATCAAGAGAAGTTGAATCATTTAATCCTAATCCTGTAACCATGACAATGCTTCATGATGTTAATTCAATAGGTCAAGTATTGGCATGTTTAGTTATCAGCTTGGATGGAATGGGCTTGAGAGAAGATGCTGATAATTTAAATGACTTTTTACATCAGTTTCTCTCAAATAATAATGGTCAATATTTTTAACAGAATTTTAGGGTTTTGTATAATGTATTATACATTTTGAGGTGATCGGAAAAGAAACGTCATTCATTTTGAGGAGGTGATGCAAAGGTCATTAGTACGTTTCATATCTACTCTTTTTTAGTTCCCCCGCTTAAAAAAGAATTTCATCGATCATTTCCCTCAGGAAGGTTTATTCGGTCTGAAGCCAGGATCAATAGACCTTCCGTTTTTTTTGGAGCAGCAATGATAAAAATAGAAGAGATTGAATTCTTTGATCGTGATGAACCAGTTACAACAATTAAGGGTCATATTCCTAGACAGGTCGGTTCTGATTACGCAAAGAAACTCTTGATGTGTTATTGTAAAAAGAAGACACGTGCCAGATTTCCTACAGGTGTAAGACAAGCTGAGAAAGGAGAGTTAGGACTCATAGTTGGTACATACACAACTTCAAATAATTATTCTGGAGCTACAACAGAAAAACTAATAATGATTAACCGGTCAGGTGAAAAGATAGGTACAACTGAGTCCTGCGCAATGTTTTCTGACTTTGAGCCAAAGGATGAGTGGCACGAGATTTACAAAGATTACTTCTTCAAGGAGACAATGCCGCTTATTGCTACAGTAACTTATATCCCTAAGACAATGCAGCATTACATTGAAGATTATCCTAACATTAGTTCTCGATCTGTTTATAATTGTTGGTTAAAATTAAAACCAATAAACAAGGACATTACTTTCAGTCACAGCTTACAAGAGGAGATGTTTTGTGGAATTCAGCGTTTTGATGTAAAACTAGGAAATGCTTACACTTTTCACTTACCACTGTGGAAGGTTAAAAAACATAAATTGATTTAAAAGCATGCAAAAAACAATTTTATTTTGTATAATATAAACATGAGGTGATTAATGCTACTTAACATGCCGGGTTTTTATGAGTTTAAATACTCCTTAGACAATAATTCTTCAGAAGCGTTTATTCTAATTTCTGCAGATAACTTAGAACACGCTAGTAAACTTTATTTGGAGAGATTTCCTGAGGACAAATTTAAATTCCTCTCACTAAGATACTTTAAGCGCTAGATATCTAGAGCCAACATTTGGAGACAATGTAATGAGCGATGCAACTTTTTTAAAGATGAGACCTTTGTCAGAAACAATTTCAGAACTATCTGATGAAGAGATTATTGATTCGCTCTCTTGGATCAGTGCCAAACCTAAGTGGGAGAAAACTGGTGCTACTACAGAATTAGAAAACACTCTTAAACAAGAATGGTCAAAGAGAAGAAAAACAAATCCACCTAGGGTTATTTCAGACATTGAAATGGTTTTTGAAGAAAAAGCGTCCATCTCAAACATGAACTTAGTAAGTTTGTTACGTGCTTCAAAATGAAAACAAATGTTCCTGACGTAGGTGATTTAGTTATATTTCATGACTGGAGAGCATTGATATGCAATTTGCATCCCGTCAAACATTCTTTTTGGGAAGTCTCAAGGTGGAAGCAAGGCAAACCCAAGCTAGGAGATTCAGAGCGGATGGTGCTGTGCATTGGCTTTAAGTATTTAGAGGAGTCGGGAAAAACACGTGTCAGGTTTTACGACGTAGGTAAAATTTATGAATTTAAATTTTCAGATTATGCAGATCCTGAGTCTGGAATTTTTGACTCAATAATTTTCAGAAGAAATAAATAGTATAGGGAGACAACAATGAAAAAAATAAAACTCAAAAGAGGTTCTGAGGTATTTGTTGAGGGCTTTAATGACGAGGTTTTTAAGCTGATAGATACACTCTGGCTTGGTTCAAAAAAACTTCAAGCTGTTGTCTCAATGAGGACTTATGAAGTATTATGGGTTGGTTACGAGGATATAACTGAAGTTGAAGGTGATGATTAAAGCTGGCGATCTTGTTGCTGTACCTTGTTATGATCATAGAGTCTCTCAGGACACAATTGGTCTCGTCATAAGCGTTTCTTCTACGTTTCATCATGACAATGACAGGTCTTTTGACTTGTGTGATGTCTTACTTTATTTTGATCATGAAATTAAAAAAATGTTATTGAGGGCTGATGATTGTTTGTTGCTTCAAAGATTGTCATAAGCATGCA
>Ga0222718_10000134_pt1 | contig 73178 bp, 86 predicted proteins | sample C33_27DmetaG_FD_165045 | JGI IMG/M metagenome (GOLD analysis project Ga0222718, IMG submission 165045) | Estuarine water microbial communities from San Francisco Bay, California, United States - C33_27D | ecosystem: Environmental > Aquatic > Marine > Unclassified | place: USA: California... | reverse complement strand
CGCCGTGCCCGGTGCCCTCGCCGTGCCCGGTGCCCTCGCCGTGCCCGGTGCCCTCGCCGTGCCCGGTGCCCTCGCCGTGCCCGGTGCCCTCGCCGGACCCAGTTGTGCTGTCTTGAGTTTCTGGCAGGTGTTCCGGGTCCATGAGCGCCGAACCTAGTCTGCGTTTTCTCTTGTGCAGGCTGTTGGTTCCCCACCGTGACCCGGATAGCCTCTACTACTTGCGTGCCCGGGTTGTACCGGGAACCAGTAATCGACGTCTGCGCAGGCCTTCGGGAACCGTGCGGCAAAACCGATCCAACGCTCCGCCGGGCCTGCCCGTGCGGAGCGTTCGCCTGAACTCCACGAGTGCATGCGCGGATGAGATGTAGCGGGGTTTTTGACCTCGCATGACCCACAGGAAGCAACCATGGCCACCAAGGCGATCGTCGGCGAGAAGGTCGGCATGACGCAGGTCTGGGACGACGAGAACCGCATCGTCCCGGTGACCGTTCTGCGCGTGTCACCGTGTCGCGTCGTTCAGGTCAAGACACCTGATACCGACGGCTACAGCGCTATTCAGGTCACGCAGGGCGTGAAGGATGCCGGCAAGCTCACCATGCCCGAGGCCGGGCATTTCGACAAGGCGGGCGTCGAGCCCGGTACCAGGCTCGTCGAGCTACGACTCGATGACGTCAGCGAATTCACTGTCGGCCAGGAGATCTCCACCGAGATCCTCGAGCAGGGTGAACTCGTCGATGTCACCGCAGTCAGCCGCGGCAAGGGGTTCTCGGGCGCGATGAAGCGTCACGGCTTCGGTGGCGCCCCTGCCAGCCACGGCGCTCACAAGAATCATCGTAAGCCCGGTGCTGTTGGCCAGTGCGCCACGCCGAGCCGCGTCTTCAAAGGCAAGAAGCTCCCGGGCCGCATGGGCAACGACAAGGTCACCACGCTCAACCTTGAGGTCGTCAAGAGCGACCCCGAGGCGCAGGTGCTGCTTATCAAGGGCTCCGTGCCCGGTGCCCGCGGCGCCACCGTCATCGTCCGCAACGCGGTGAAGGGAGCCTGATCATGGCGAGCGTCACGATCCTCACCCAGGCCGGCAAGTCCGCCGGAAGCACCGATCTGGCCGATGCCGTCTTCGGTATCGAGCCGAACATGCCGGTGATGCACCAAGTCGTCACTGCCCAACTCGCCGCCAAGCGTGCCGGTACCCACAGCACCCTCACCCGTCGTGAGGTGCGTGGCGGCGGCGCCAAGCCGTGGCGGCAGAAGGGTACGGGTCGGTCGCGCGCCGGCACTACCCGGGCGCCGGGATGGGTCGGCGGTGGTATCGCCCACGGCCCCAAGCCCCGTGATTACAGCCAGAAGACCCCCAAGAAGATGATCAAGCTGGCGCTCGCCTCGGCTCTGTCCGACCGGGCTGCAGACGGCAACGTCCTGGTCGTCGACAAGTGGGAGTTTGAGTCTCCGAGTACCCGGGCAGGAATCGCCGCCCTCGCCGCCATCGGGGCCGAAGGCAAGGTCCTCGTCGTGCTTGGCAAGGACGACACCAATGCGTGGAAGAGCTTCCGGAACCTCACCACTGTGCACTGCATGCACGTCGGTGAGCTCAACACGTACGACGTCCTCAATGCTGATGTCGTTGTGTTCACCGAGGCGACACTTCCCACCGGTGAGAGCAACAGCTCTGCCGCCGACTCCACGGAGGAAGAAGAGTGAAGGACCACCGCGACGTCCTGATCCGCCCCGTCGTCTCCGAGAAGTCGTACGGGCTCCTCGAAGAGAACGTTTACACCTTTGAGGTCGCCAAGAGCGCCTCGAAGCCTGAGATCCGCGACGCTGTCGAAGCCCTGTTTGACGTCGCCGTGGTCAAGGTCAACACGCTCAACCGGGCCGGGAAGCGTAAGCGCAACCGGCGCACGGGCGGTTGGGGCCAGAGGCCCTCCCAGAAGCGTGCCCTCATCACCCTCGCCGAGGGTGACTCGATCGATCTGTTCGAGGTCTGATCATGGCGATCCGTAAGCGCAAGCCCACCAGCCCCGGCCGTCGGTTCCAGACGAGTTCGGACTTCTCCGAGATTACGACATCGACGCCTGAAAAGACCCTGCTCGCCCCCAAGGGCAAGACCGGCGGTCGAAACAACTACGGCCGCAAGACCAGCCGCCATCGCGGCGGTGGTCACAAGCAGCAATACCGCATCATTGACTTCAAGCGCACCAAAGACGGTGTGCCGGCGACGGTCGCGACCATCGAGTACGACCCGAACCGCACCTGCAACATCGCCTTGTTGCACTACCACGACGGCGAGAAGCGCTACATCTTGGCGCCGCGAGATCTGCAGGTCGGCGACAAACTCGAGTCCGGCCAGGGCGCCGAGATCCGCCCGGGTAACTCGTTGCCACTGCGCTTCATCCCGGTCGGTACCACGATCCACAACGTCGAGCTCAAGGCTGGTGCTGGCGCCAAGCTCGGCCGCTCGGCCGGCACGGCAGTCCAGCTGGTTGCGAAGGAGGGCGATTTCGCCACCCTGCGCCTCCCGAGTACCGAGATGCGGCGCGTGCCGATCGACTGTCGGGCGACCGTCGGCGAGGTCGGCAACGCCCAACACGAACTCATCAAGATCGGTAAGGCCGGCCGCAACCGTTGGAAGGGCGTCAAGCCCCAGTCCCGCGGCGTGGTTATGAACCCGGTCGACCACCCGCACGGCGGTGGCGAAGGCAAGACCTCTGGTGGCCGCCACCCGGTTTCGCCGTGGGGCAAGCCCGAGGGCCGCACCCGCCGTGCCAATCAAGAGTCCGACAAGTTGATCGTGCGCCGTCGCCGGACGCGCGGTTCGCGGAGGTAACTGCAATGCCGCGCAGCCTGAAAAAGGGTCCGTTCGTCGATGATCATCTGTTGAAGAAGATCGATGCTCTGAACGAGACCGGCGAGAAGAAGGTCGTCAAGACCTGGAGCCGCCGATCCACCATCATCCCCGACATGATCGGCCATACGTTGGCTGTTCACGACGGCCGTAAGCACGTCCCGGTGTACATCACCGAGGCGATGATCGGCCACAAGCTCGGTGAGTTCGCCCCAACCCGTACCTTCAGGTTCCATGCGGGCCAGGAGAAGGGGGCTCGGCGCTGATGGCTGGCACCAAAACCAACGAGCGTCCAGGCACGCGCGCCAAGGCCTCGCACGTCCGCAGCTCGGCCTACAAGGCCCGTGAGGTCCTCGACCTGATCCGCGGCAAGTCCTACGCCGAGGCTGCCGAGATCCTGCAGTTCTCCGAGCGGGGCATCTCCGAAGACATCCTCAAGGTGCTCGACTCGGCTGTTGCGAACGCTGAGCACAACGACAGCCAGCTCGCCGAAGAACTGTATGTCTCGGCGTGCTACGCGGACGAGGGCCCCACGCTCAAGCGCTGGCGTCCCCGTGCTCGTGGTCGTGCCACCCGCATCCGCAAGCGCACCTGCCACATCACTGTGATTGTGAGCCGCTATTCCGACGAAGCCCTCGAGGCGATTCGTGAGCGTGAGGCTGCCTCCGGCCGTTCGGGTTCGACTCAGGCTGCGGAGGCTCGTCGTGCCCGTGTTGCCCAGAGCCGGGCTCGTGACGAGGAGCATGATCACGATCACGATCATGACCACGACCACGATGAACCGAGTGTCGAAGACCAGGCCTCTGAGATTGTCGAGGCGACTGCAGCTGCGTTGGCTGAGGTCAACGACGATGCCGAGGCCGACGACGTCGACGCCGAGAAGGCTATCGATGCCGTGGCCGGTGAGTTGGCCGACGATGGTGATCCAGCCGAGGAACCCGAGGAAGAGGAGACCGACTGATGGGTCAGAAAGTCAACCCGTACGGCTTCCGCCTCGGGATTACCACCGATTGGAAGAGCCGCTGGTTCGCCGATCGTGACGAGTACGCCGACAACGTCGTCGAGGATTGGAAGATTCGCGACTACTTGCTCAACGAACTGCCGCACGCTGCGATCAGCCGCGTTGAGGTTGAACGGACCCGCGAACGGCTGCGTGTTGACGTTCACACTGCTCGCCCGGGCATCGTGATTGGCCGTCGTGGCTCCGAAGCCGACCGCCTTCGGACCGGTCTCACCACGATCTCTGGCAACGCCAAGGTCCAACTCAACATCCAGGAGATCAAGCAGCCTGAGCTTGACGCTGCGTTGATCGCTCAAGGAATCGCTGACCAGCTCGCTGGTCGTGTGGCGTTCCGCCGTGCCATGAAGCGCGCAGTCCAGAACGCCCAGAAAGCCGGTGCACTCGGGATCCGCGTCCAGTGCTCAGGCCGCCTCGGTGGCTCGGAGATGGCCCGGACCGAGTGGTACCGCGAGGGCCGAGTACCGCTGCACACACTTCGTGCCGATGTCGACTACGGCTTCCGAGAGGCCAAGACCACGTATGGCCGAATCGGCGTCAAGGTATGGCTCTACAAGGGCGACATTCTCCCCTACAAGACCCAGGCCGAAGACAAGGCCACCCTTGAGGCTGCGATGGCAGCGGGTGAGACGTCCGGGCAGAGCAAGCCCCGCAAGGTCGTGTCCAGCGCCGCACGCAAGCGTGTGTCGACCCCCGAAACGGATGCTCCCGACAACGAGGTCGACGAAGAGCCAGCACCGCTGATCAAGGAAGCCGACCCCGAGTTCGAGCGCCTCCTCGACGAGGAAGATGCTATCGAAGCGTCGACTCGTGAGCAGAGCGAGACCCCGAACTTCCGGGCGAACGACTGAGGTAATCGACCATGCTGATGCCCAAGAAGGTCAAGCACCGCAAGCACCACCGGGGCCGGATGGCCGGCGCTGCAAAAGGCGCCACCGAAGTCACCTACGGCGACTTCGGTATCCAGGCTCTCGAACCCGGTTGGGTTACCGCCCGCCAGATCGAGGCAGCCCGTATCGCCATGACCCGCCACATCAAGCGTGGCGGCAAGGTGTGGATCAACGTCTTCCCCGACAAGCCCGTCACACAGAAGCCTGCCGAGACCCGCATGGGTTCGGGCAAGGGCAACCCCGAGAAGTGGGTTGCTGTCGTGAAGCCTGGCCGAGTCTTGTTCGAGCTCTCGTTTCACGACGAGGACATCGCTCGAGCAGCGATCAATCGTGCCATCCAGAAGCTGCCGATCAAGGCCCGCTTCGTGAAACGTGAGGAGGGGTTCTAATGGCCAAGGCCAAGGCCCTCGCCGAACTCGGCGAAATCGATCTCCTCGAGAAGTTGTCGGACGCAAAGGAAGAGCTGTTCAACCTGCGATTCCAGTTCGCCACCGGCCAGCTCGAGAATTCGGCCCGCATGAAGCAGATCAAGAAGGAAATCGCCCGACTGCTGACCGAGCTTCGGGCCCGCGAAATTACCGATGCCGAATCGTTGGAAGAGGCAGTGTTGGAGGCTTCCGATGGCTGATACCGAAACCCGCGAGAACGCACGCAAGGTCCGTGAGGGCATCGTCGTGTCCGACAAGATGGACAAGACCGCAGTGGTCGAGACCATCGACCGGGTGCGTCACCGCCGCTACGCCAAGACGGTGCAGCGCAACAAGAAGCTCCACGTCCACGACGAGGAGAACACGCTCAACATCGGCGACCGGGTGCGTGTCCAAGAGACCCGCCCCCTGTCGAAGAACAAGCGCTGGCGTCTCGTCGAGATCCTGGAGCGTGCGAAGTGATCCAGCAGGAATCTCGTCTGCGGGTCGCCGACAACTCGGGCGCCAAGGAGGTCCTGTGCATCAAGGTCCTCGGCGGTTCGAAGCGTCGCTACGCCTCGATCGGTGATGTTTTCGTCGCCACGGTCAAGGACGCGATCCCAGGCGCTCAGGTGAAGAAGGGCGACGTTGTCAAGTGTGTCGTCGTGCGCGTGAAGAAGGAAAAGCGTCGTGCTGACGGCAGCTACATCCGCTTCGACGAGAACGCAGCTGTGCTCATCAACGAACAGAAGCAGCCGCGTGGCACCCGCATCTTCGGCCCGGTCGGTCGTGAACTGCGTGAGAAGCAGTTCATGCGGATCGTGTCGCTGGCTCCGGAGGTCCTGTGATGTCCAAGAAGACCATGAAGATCAAGAAGGGTGACCGCGTGGTCGTACTTGCCGGCAAGGACAAGGGCGCTGAAGGTGTGGTCGCTCATGCCATTCCCGAAAAGGGCAAGGTGATCGTCGAGGGCGTCAATATCGCCAAGAAACACCAGGCTCCGACCCGCGCCGATCAGCAGGGGGGCATCATCGAGAAGGCGATGCCGATCGACGTGTCGAACGTCGCCGTGATCAGCCCGAAGGACGGTAAGGCGACCAAGGTCGGCTACAAGATCAACGACGACGGCTCGAAGGTTCGCATCTGCCGCCGCACCGGAGAGGAGATCAAGTGAGCATCGCAACCCTCACCCCTCGCCTTCGCACGAAGTACAAGGAAGAGATCCGAGCGCAACTGCAAGAGACGCTCGAACTCGACAACATCATGCTCGTTCCCAAGATCGAGAAGATCGTTCTGAACATGGGCGTCGGTGATGCGGTCGGCCAAGCCAAGCTTCTCGAAGGCGCTCTTTCCGACATGGAGACGATCGCCGGCCAAAAGCCGGTCGTCACCAGGGCCAAGAAGAGCCTCGCCAGCTTCAAGCTGCGTGAGGGTCAGGCCATCGGCTGCAAGGTCACCCTTCGGGGCGACCGGATGTACGAGTTCTTGGACCGCCTCATCTCCTTGGCGATTCCTCGAATCCGCGACTTCCGCGGCCTCCCGCCGAAGGCCTTCGACGGCAACGGCAACTACACGTTCGGTGTGACCGAGCAGCTCATGTTCCCCGAGATCGACTACGACCAGGTCGATACCACCAGGGGAATGGACATCACGATCGTCACCACGGCGAAGACGAACGAGCAGGGCAAAGCCTTGCTTGAAGCGTTCAACTTCCCGTTCCGACGCGAGGGGCAGTGATCCATGGCGAAGAAAGCACTCAAGGAAAAGCAGCAGCGCACGCCGAAGTTCAAGGTGCGCGGGTACACCCGGTGTCGCCGGTGTGGCCGGCCGAAGTCGGTGTATCGCAAGTTCGGCCTGTGCCGGATCTGCCTCCGAAAGATGGCGCATGCCGGCGAGTTGCCGGGCGTCAAGAAGGCCAGTTGGTGAGGGAAGGAGCTGAACGATGACGATGACTGATCCGATTTCCGACATGCTCACCCGCATCCGCAACGCCAACGTTGCGATGCACGACGAGGTCTCCATGCCCTCGTCGAGGCAGAAGGTGGCACTCGCCAAGGTCCTCAAGTCCGAGGGCTATATCACCTCGTTCTCCGAGGCTGAGAACGGTGAAAAGCCCGGAAAGACGCTGACGATTGAGATGAAGTACAGCCCCGAGCGGGCCCGTGTCATCTCCGGTCTGAAACGCGTGTCCAAGCCCGGTCTTCGCATTTACCGTCAGCGCAATGAGATCCCTCGCGTGCAGGGTGGTCTCGGCGTGGCGGTCGTGTCGACCAACAAGGGCCTCATGTCCGACCGCGAAGCACGGAAGAACCGCATGGGCGGGGAAATCCTGTGCTTCGTCTGGTGAGGAGCGAACCATGTCGCGAGTAGGAAGCGCACCCATCCCCATCCCGAATAGCGTCGAAGTCTCGATTTCGGGATCCTCGATCTCGGTCAAGGGTTCCAAGGGCACGCTCGAACGCGAGCTCCCAGGCGGTATCACCGTCCGCGAAGAGGAAGGCACGCTTTTCGTAGAGCGTCCCGACGAGTCCAGCGAATCGAAGGCGTTCCATGGCCTGTCGCGGTCGCTGATCTTCAACATGATCGTCGGAGTCAGCGAAGGATTCACCAAGGAACTCCAGATCCAAGGTGTCGGCTATCGAGCCACCGCGAAAGGCAGCAACGCCCTCGAGCTGGCCCTCGGCTTTAGCCACCCGGTCAACATCACTGCGCCGGAGGGAATCGAGTTCGAGGTGCCCCAGCAGACCCAGATCCTCGTCAAAGGGGTCGACAAGCAGCTGGTCGGCCAGGTCGCAGCCGATATTCGCAAGTGGCGCAAGCCCGAGCCTTACAAGGGCAAAGGCATCCGGTACGCCGGCGAGCGCGTCATTCGCAAGGCCGGAAAGGCGGCGAAGTAATGCCCGATATGGCAAAGAAGCGTCGCGATTCTCGAATCCGGCGCCACAACCGGGTCCGCAAGGCCATGCGGGGCACTGCGGCTCGTCCGCGCGTCGCCGTGTTCCGTTCCAACAAACACATCTCGGCGCAGGTCATCGACGACATCGCCGGTGTGACGATCGCTGCTGTGTCGACCACCGAGTCGGCACTTCGCAGCCCGATCAATAGCAACATCGAGGCGGCCTCCAAGGCTGGCGCGCTCCTGGCCGAACGGGCCACGGCAGCCGGCGTAAAAGAGGTCGTGTTCGACCGAGGTGGCTTCCGCTACCACGGTCGGGTCGCTGCGCTTGCCGACGCGGCCCGCGAGGGAGGACTGAAGTTCTGATGGCTTACGAACGCAACGACGAACGCAACAACCCGCGCGATGGCGGTGAAGGGCTCCGGGAGTCCCGCGTCATCAATATCAATCGTGTGGCAAAAGTCGTCAAGGGTGGCCGTCGCTTCTCCTTCACCGCACTCGTGGTGATCGGCGATGGTGCCGGCCAGGTCGGCCTCGGCTACGGCAAGGCCAAGGAGGTGCCCCTGGCGATCCAGAAGGGCACCGAAGAAGCACGCCGCAACCTGTTCACCGTGCCGATGGCCGGAACCACGATCGTGCACGAGACGATCGGGCAGCTGGGCGCCGGCCGCGTCATGCTCAAACCCGCCGCTCCCGGTACCGGTGTGATTGCGGGAGGCGCCGCTCGCGCGATCCTTGAAGAAGCTGGTGTGGCCGACGTGCTCTGCAAGTCGCTCGGATCGGCAAACCACATCAATGTTGCCCGCGCGACGATCAACGGCCTTCAGTCGCAGCGTCGTCCCGACGAGATCGCGCGATTGCGCGGCCTCGAGCCCGATGAGTTCCTTCCCGGCGCGCTTTGGAAGGCCTACCAAGAGAGCGAGCGCGGCGAGCACAAGCCGAAGCTCGACAAGGAGGGCTGATGGCGCTCAAAGTCACCCAACTCAAGAGCAATATCGGCTGTAAGCCCAAGCAGCGAGGTACCCTTCGGGCCCTCGGGCTGCGTGGCATCGGCCGTACCAACACCCTGCCTGACCGGCCCGAGATCCGCGGCATGCTCGCCCGGGTCCCGCATCTGGTCAGCGTCGAGGAGGTCGAAGACTGATGGCAATCAAGCTTCATGATCTCGAGCCGGCCGACGGTTCGAACAAGCGTGGCAAGCGCAAGGCGCGCGGTATCGGTGGCAAGGGCGGCAAGACTGCTGGCCGCGGCACCAAGGGTCAGCGGGCCCGTAACACCGTGCCGGTGGGCTTCGAGGGTGGCCAGATGCCGCTGCTCCAGCGTGTTCCCAAACTGCGCGGATTCACCAACCCGTTCCGTGTCGAGTACCAGGGCATCAACCTGGACACGATCGCCGAGTCCGGGCTGTCGGAGGTCTCGCCTGAGTCGTTGCTGGGCCGAGGGCTCGTAAGCAAGGGCTCGCTGGTCAAGATCCTTGGCCGAGGCGAGCTCACCACGGCGGTGAACGTGAAGGCCCACGCCTTCTCGAAGACCGCAGAGGCCGCCATCACGGCGGCCGGGGGTACTGTCGAGGTCCTGCCCAAGCCGTTCGGTGTTCGTCCGGCCCATGGCAGCTACAGCCAACACACCAACCGATGATCGATTGTCGGCGTCTGCGGGCGCCCATATCGATCGTCTGAGCGCTCCGGGAGCGTCACGTGCTTCAACGAGTTCTGAACATCTTCAAGGTCGCCGACCTGCGGGGCAAGATCCTGTTCACCCTCATGATCATCGGCGTCTATCGGTTGGGCGCGTTCGTGCCGGCACCGGGTGTTGATATCGAAGCGGTGCAGCTTCTTCGCGACCAAGCGAACGAGGGTGGAATCCTTGGATTCGTTCAGCTGTTCTCGGGCGGTGCGCTTACCCAGCTGTCAATCTTCGCGCTCGGCATCATGCCGTACATCACTGCGTCGATCATCATGCAGATCCTCGGTGTCGTAATCCCCAAGATCGAGGAGTGGCAGCAGCAGGGGGCAGTCGGTCAGCGCAAGATCACCCAGTGGACCCGCTATCTCACGATCACGATTGCGGTCGTGCAGTCGACGTCGTTCGCCTTCTTGTTCAACGGCGGTGGTCTCGTCGGCGGTGAACTCCGGCTTATTCAGAACTTTGGCGCCTGGAGCGTCTTCGTGGTGGTTCTCACCCTAACCACCGGAACAGCGTTGCTCATGTGGATGGGCGAACTCATCACCCAGCGCGGCATCGGCAACGGCATGTCGCTGCTGATCTTCACCTCGGTCGTCTCGACACTGCCCGCTCAGGGATCGCTCGTGCAGGCCGAGAACGGCACGCTCGCGCTCGCCATCCTGATCGCTGTGGCAGTCCTTCTGCTCGTCGGCATCGTGTTCATCGAGCAAGGTCAGCGTCGAATTCCCGTGCAGTTCGCCAAGCGAGTCGTCGGGCGTCGCATGTACGGCGGCCAGTCGACCTACATCCCGCTGAAGGTCAACCAGAGCGGTGTGATCCCGATCATCTTCGCCAGCTCGGTTCTGTACCTTCCGAACTTGATTGCGGTAGCCCTGCCGGACGGCGGCATCGGTGGATCGATCCAGCGATGGGTCGACAACCACCTAGCGAACCCGACGTCGCCGGTCTACCTGACGGTCTTTGGCTTGATGATCGTCGGATTCGCGTACTTCTACACCGCGATCCAGTTCGACCCGGCGAAGCAGGCTGACACGATCCGCAAGCAGGGCGGCTTCATTCCGGGTATCCGCCCCGGTCAACAGACCGAGGCCTATCTCGCCCGCATTCTGTCGCGTATCACGTTCCCGGGCGCGATGTTCATCGCAGCCGTAGCTCTCGTGCCGTCGATTCTCATCGCAGTCACAATCGGCACTGATTCGCAATCTGGCGCTGGCGCTGGCGCTGGCGGCTTCGCCTTCGGCGGTATTTCGCTGCTGATCGCCTCGGGTGTGGCGCTCGAGACCATGAAGCAGATCGACAGCCAGCTGATGATGCGGAACTACGAAGGCTTCCTGAAGTGACTGCGCTCCGCATGGTCATTCTGGGCCGTCAGGGATCGGGTAAGGGTACGCAGTCGGGGCGGATCGCCGAGCGGTATGGCTGTGTTCACCTTTCGACCGGTGACGTCCTTCGCGCTGCGGTCGCGGAAGGGACCGAACTGGGCCAGCAAGCTGCTGGCATCATGAACGCAGGGGGTCTCGTCGGCGACGACATCATGATCCCGCTCGTTCAGGAGCGCATCGGCAAGGACGACGTCGTCGCTGGCGGGGTGCTGCTCGACGGCTTCCCTCGCACCGCCGAGCAGGCCAACGGGCTCGAAGCCATGCTGGCCGGCCTCGGCCAGGCGCTGACTATCGCAATCAACCTCGACGTCCCCGTCGAGGAAGTCACCCATCGAATGATGGCCAGAGGTCGTGAAGACGACACTGAAGAAGCCATCGTTCGCCGTCTCGGTCTCTATGACCAAGAGACGGCACCTCTACTCGACTGGTTCGACGAACGGGGCCTGTTGGTCTCGGTCGACGGCCTTGGTGAGGAAGACGATGTCTTTGCTCGCCTCGAGGAAGTCATCTCGTCTCGTCTGGCATAGCCGGGAAGGGTTGGTCGACATCGCAATCTCCGGTAGCGTTGTCGTTTGGCCTAAGACGAAAACCACCAGCGGTTCCATCGAGGAATCGCATGTTTCCAGGAGGAAACGCCCTGCCAAAGCCCAAGGAAGACGCAATCGTCCTCGAAGGGGCCGTTACCGAGTCACTCCCGAACGCAATGTTTCGGGTTGAACTTGAGAACGGTCATGAGGTGCTCGCCCACATCAGCGGAAAGATGCGCATGCATTACATCCGTATCCTGCCCGGCGATCGCGTCCAGGTTGAGCTCACCCCCTACGACCTCCAGCGAGGTCGTATCACCTACCGCTACAAGTAGTTCTCCCATCATGAAGGTTCGACCCAGCGTCAAGAAGATCTGTGATAAGTGCAAGGTGATTCGTCGCCATGGCCGCGTCATGGTCATCTGCGAAAACCCCCGTCACAAGCAGAGGCAAGGCTGAAATGGCACGTATCAGTGGCGTGGACATCCCGCGCGAAAAGCAGGTGGGCATCAGCCTCACCTACATCTACGGCGTCGGTCGCAAGACTGCGATCGATATCTGCGAAGCCACCGGCATCGCGGCCACGACGCGAGTTCGGGACCTCACCGAAGACGAGGTTGCCAAGCTGCGCTCGTTCATCGACGCTGAGGTCCGGGTCGAAGGTGATCTGCGCCGCGAAGTGTCCCAGGACATCAAGCGCAAGATGGAGATCGGCTGCTATCAGGGTCTCCGCCACCGCCGCGGCCTTCCGGTTCGTGGCCAGCGCACCCATACCAACGCACGAACGCGCAAAGGTCCGAAGAAGACCGTTGCCGGTAAGAAGAAGTAAGGATCATGGCTACTCCTTCCAGCCCGCGCCGTCGGCGCAGCAGCAAAAATGTCCCGCACGGCGTGGCGCACATCAAGAGTTCGTTCAACAACACGATCATCTCGATCACTGACCAGCGCGGCGACGTGATCGCCTGGGCGTCGGCAGGCAACGTCGGCTTCAAGGGGTCGCGCAAGTCGACCCCGTACGCAGCCCAGATGGCAGCCGAGCAGGCTGCTCGCCGGGCGATGGAGCACGGCGTTCGCAAGGTCGACGTACAGGTCAAGGGCCCCGGTTCGGGCCGAGAGACTGCGATCCGTTCGATTCAGCAGGCCGGCATCGAGGTGACCGGTATCAAAGACTGCACGCCGATCCCGCACAATGGCTGCCGTCTCAACAAGCGTCGGAGGGCCTGACATGTCCCGCTACACCGGACCCCGGGCGCGCGTTTCGCGTCGGCTAGGCACCAACATCTGGGGCACGAAGGGCGAGACCATCGCGCTCGACAAGCGTCCCTACCCGCCGGGTGAGCACGGTCGTTCCCGTCGCCGCGGCTCGGTCAGCGAGTACCTCGTGCAGCTTCAGGAAAAGCAGAAAGCTCGTTTTAGCTACGGCCTTACCGAACGCCAGTTCCGCAACGTCTTCGCCGAGGCCTCGAGGCGTCAGGGTGTCACCGGCGAGAACATGCTTCGTTTCCTTGAGCTTCGTCTCGACAACGTCGTGTACCGCGCTGGCTGGGCCGCTACCCGCCCGCAGGCGCGTCAGTTCGTGGGCCACGGCCACCTCAACGTCAACGGTCGTCGGGTCGACATCCCGAGTTACCGCGTGCGAAAAGGCGACGTCATCGAACTTCGCCCCGCCGCCCGCGACTTCACTGTGGTCCAATGGAATCTTGACGTGCTCGACCGCCAGCCCCCGGCGTGGCTGTCCCGCAATGAGCAGTTCGAGATCACCGTACTCGAGCTGCCCATTCGTGAGCAGATCGACATCCCCGTCCGCGAACAGCTCATCGTCGAGCTCTACTCGAAGTAGCAGAGGTACCGATGCTTGTTATCCAGCGTCCCACCGTCGAAGCGATTGACGAAGCTGAGGGCAACCTCCAGCGTTTCGCGATCGGCCCGCTCGAACCCGGTTTCGGGCACACGATCGGCAATTCGCTTCGTCGCACGCTCCTTTCATCGATCCCGGGTGCTGCCGTCACCCAGGTTCGCTTCGATGATGTTCTTCACGAGTTCGACACCATCACGGGTGTTGCTCAAGACGTCACCGACGTGATCCTGAACCTCAAGGACTTGGTCCTCGTGGTTCACAGCGATGAGCCCGTCACGCTGCGTCTCGATGCGCGAGGTCCGGCTGATGTCACCGCCGCCGACATCCAGCCGCACCCCGACGTAGACATCCTCAACGCTGACCTTCCGATCGCCACACTCAACGGCAAGGGGCGTCTCGCCATCGATCTCACCGTTCAGGTTGGCTGTGGTTATGTCTCAGCTGACAAGAACAACACCAGCTCGACGATCGGTGTCATCCCAATCGACTCGATTTACTCGCCCGTCCGCCGGGTGAGCTTCCAAGTCGAGGCGACACGTGTTGAGCAGTCAAACGACTTTGATCGTCTCGTGCTCGAGATCGAAACCGACGGCTCGATCAGTCCCCGCGAAGCGCTCGCCTCTGCCGGTGGAACCCTCCGGGCGCTGGTGCAGCTCGTCGAGGAGATCAGCGACGAACCGCAGGGTCTCGAGCTCGGCGAAGCTGTTCAGGCCTCGTCGGGTGGTCCCGACATGGAACTTCCCATCGAAGACCTCGAACTGTCGGAGCGACCCCGCAACTGCCTCAAGCGTGCGCAGGTCAACACCGTCGGTGAGTTGCTGCAAAAGAGCGAGGACGACCTTTTGGCGATCACCAACTTCGGTCAGAAGAGCCTCGACGAGGTCATCGAGAAGCTTGACGAGCGAGGACTCTCGCTGCGGAATCGAGACTGATCATGCCTGCACGTCCCCGCAAAGGTAAACGCTTCGGCGGCGGCGCAGCTCACCAGAAGGCCATGATGGCCAACATGGTTGCGTCGCTCATTGCCGCTGAGGGCATCAACACCACGGAAGCCAAGGCGAAGGCCCTGCGCCCGATAGCCGAGAAGATGATCACCAAGGCCAAGAAGGGTGGGGTTCACAACCACCGCGAGGTCGTGAAGTTTCTTCGCGATCGCGAGATGGCCACCAAGCTGTTCGACGAGATCGGCCCTCGCTACGAGGACCGCGCCGGTGGCTACACCCGCATCATCAAGCTCGACCCGCGGTCCGGCGACAACGCCCCGATGGCCCGGATCGAATTGGTCTGATCGACGCCACGCCCAGAACGCTGATCGAGACGCCCCTCTTCGGAGGGGCGTCTCGCCGTTTTGGAGGGTATTCGCCCCATGAACGCCGAGCGGGGGTTGCATTCGGTACGCAGAGCAGGCGGCTCCGGCCCTCTGCCGGCGTAGGCACCACACCTCTAGTCTGACGGCATGACCCTTCGAGTCGCCGCTCCACCTCCTGCCGGGCACGTCCGCGCTCGAATGACGGTTGCCTACGACGGGACCCCCTTCCATGGTTTTGCCACCAATCCCGACGTTCGCACGGTCCAAGATGACATCGAGCGCGCACTCGCGACCGTTCTGCGCCAGCCAACCCCAACGACGTGTGCAGGGCGCACCGATCGCGGGGTCCATGCCCGCGGTCAGGTCATGAGTTTCGACGTCGACGCAGCGCATTTCGACGCGCAAGCCCTCACGCGGGCGCTCAACCGTCTCCTCAGCCCCCACATCGCAGTTCGCGACGTCGCCGAGGCGGCGCCGGACTTCGACGCCCGTTTCTCCTGTATCGCTCGCGACTACCGCTACCACATCATCAACACGCCGACACCCGATCCGTTGCTGCACAATCGGGCCTGGCATGTCCGGGAGCCGCTCGAGATCTCGCCGATGCAACTGGCGGCCGACCGAGTCCTCGGCGAACACGATTTCACCAGCTTCTCCAAACGCAACAAGTCGAGGGTGAACGAGTTCTTCGTGAGACGGGTGGAGTGGGCGGAGTGGTCCCGGCACGGTGATGCCGTGCATCTCGACATCACCGCAAATTCCTTCACCCATCAGATGGTCCGGAGTCTCGTTGGGATGTTCGTCGAGATTGGTCGGGGTCGTCGGCAAGCCGCCGACATGAGCGTCGCCCTCGGTGCCATGGATCGAGCCGTCGTTCCGACGCCTGCGCCCTCGCACGGACTCGTACTGATGCGGGCGATCTATCGCCCATGATCGGCGGGCGTGCGCATTTCCCGTCGTAGACGATTGTTGTTCCCCGACGGTACCCGTAGGCTTGCCCGTCGGTCCTGCGTGCGCTTGCGAGGCACGAGGCCCGTCAGATCTTTCGAAGTTTCCGCGGAGGAAGCGTGACCACCTACACCCCGAAGGCCAGCGAGATCCAGCGCTCCTGGCACGTTGTCGACGCCGAAGGCATGGTGCTCGGTCGCCTCGCCACCGAGGTCGCCAACGTCCTGCGTGGCAAACACAAGGCCACCTACACGCCCAACATCGACATGGGCGATCACGTCATCATCGTCAATGCCGACAAGGTGGTGCTCACCTCCGGCAAGGCTGAGCGAAAGCTCGTCCACCGGCACAGCGGCTACCCGGGTGGTCTCAAGTCTGAGACCTACGCCGAGAAGATGGCTCGCAAGCCGGCCCAGGCAGTGATGGACACCATTCGTGGAATGATCCCCAAGACCCGGCTCGGACGTGCCCAGATCTCCAAATTGAAGGTCTATGCCGGCCCGACCCACCCGCATGCGGCGCAAAACCCCCAGCCGCTCGAGTTCGCGCACGCCGCCCACCGGCCCCGCGCCTGACGAGGAATAGTTCGATGCCTGCACCGCTTTGCCAGACCACCGGCCGCCGTAAGCGCTCCGTCGCTCGAGTTCGTTTCGTGCCCGGCTCTGGTGCCGTCACCGTTAACGGTCGACCCGTCGACGAGTACTTCCCTTCGAAAGTCCAGCGTGAAGCGCTGCTCGAGCCGCTCGCCATCACGGAGACAGTCGAGAGCTACGACATTGATGCGACGATCCATGGTGGCGGTTCGACAGGCCAAGCTGGTGCCCTTCGTCTTGGAATCGCTCGCGGGCTCGTCGAACTCGACAGCGAACGCCGCGACTCGCTCAAAAAGGCCGGCTTTCTCACCCGTGATCCGCGGAAGAAGGAAAGCAAGAAGTACGGCCTCAAGAAGGCCCGCAAGGCCCCGCAGTACAGCAAGCGCTAGTTCCGGCCTCCGGGCTGCGATGACAGAACGAGTTCCGCATTTGCGGTCGCAGTCTGTACGGCTCGGTGCGTTGCGACCGATGATGGTGTCGTGAGGCTCCGCTTCGGTACCGACGGCATACGCGGCGATGCCCGCACCGACCTTACTGCCGCGTCCGTACGCGCTCTCGCCCAGGCCGGCGCAGAGGAACTCGGGATGAACGCCTTTGCGGTCGGTCGGGATCCTCGTCAGTCCGGCGCTGATCTCGCTGCCGCCGTGCACGCGGGAGTGGCCGACGCCGGCGGAACGTCGACCGATCTCGGCGTGGTCCCGACGCCTGCGGTCGCGCGGTGGTGTGCCGAACGTCAGGTGGCAGGCGCGATGATCTCTGCATCGCACAACCCGTGGCACGACAACGGGGTCAAATTCTTCGCTCCGGGCGGCACCAAGCTCGGCGACGCGGTCCAAGACCGGATTCAGGCCCGCTTCGAAGAATTCCTCGACGGCCCACAAGCTCTCGTGAGCCCCAAGATCACCGATGCCCACGCGGCTGCGGTAGAGGCTCACGTTGCGGCCGTGGTCACCAGCTTGCAGGGACGACGCCTCGGCGGTCTACGGGTCGTGGTCGATGCAGCCAATGGTGCTGCCTTCGAGGTTGCGCCCGAGGCACTCCGTCGGCTGGGAGCTGATGTCACGCTCATCCACGCCACGCCCACCGGAACCAACATCAACGCCGGATGTGGCTCGACGCATGTCGAGTCGCTGCAGGAGGCAGTTGTTGAGCACGGCGCCCATCTCGGCGTGGCCTTCGATGGCGATGCCGACCGGGTGCTCGCAATTGATGGCACCGGTGGGCTGGTCGATGGCGATCAGATCATCGCGATGTGTGCGCTCGATGCAAAGGCGCGGGGAACGCTCGTCCAAGATGCCGTCGTCGTCACGGTGATGACCAATCTCGGCTTTCGTCGTTCGATGGAGGCGGCCGGGATCGAGGTCATCGACACCAAGGTCGGCGACCGCTATGTGCTCGAGGCCCTCGATGCCAGGCAATTGTCCCTCGGCGGCGAGCAGTCCGGGCATGTGATCTTTCGCGAGCTCGCTGCAACCGGTGATGGTTTGCTCACCGCCGTGCAGTTGCTTGACGTGGTCGCTCGCTCCGGTCGTTCACTTGCTGAGCTGGCAACCGCTGCGATGACCCGTCTTCCCCAGGTCCTGAAGAACGTCAGGGTTGCGACGCAGCCCGCCGACGTCGATGGTCCGATGGCTCCATTCGTCGATGCATCGCTCGCACGGATGGCTGGCCGAGGCCGCGTCTTGATCCGATCCTCCGGCACAGAGCCTCTCATCCGCGTGATGGTCGAGGCAGAAACCGACGCGGAGGCTCAGATGGAAGCTGATGGCCTTGCGGCGGCGGTCGATTCAGTCTTTGGCTGACTGGGTGCGTCCGGATGTCGGTCCTACACTGATCAGCACGGTTGCGGGACTCGGACGCAACCGCTTCGCCTTGGGAGGCACCGTCCTGTGTGCGGGATCATCGCCGTTGTCCGGCGTCCATCGACTCGTGAGACACCAACGGCAGAGGCTGTCATCGCGCTCGTGGCCGATCAGGCCGTTCGGCTCGTGTCCGGGGCCACCGACCTAGACGATGCGCTGACCGATATCGGCCGCCGCCTCGCCGAGGCTGACAGGCTCTTGCGGGGTGTTCCGGGCCTTCGGCTCATGCTCGCCGATGACGGTCTCGGGCCGAGGCTCGTCCATCACTGCGACGAGATCCTTGCTGCAGTTGTCGCCGAAGAAGAACGCCTCGAGCGGTTCGGCGGTCTCGCGACCGCCGAACTCGAACGGCGGAACCACGCGCTCATCACGGTTCGCGATGGTGTGTGGGCGATCACCCGCGACCGGCTTCGGGCTGCAGAGGTCGTCGCTGAACTGTCGGGTGGCCTCCGAACGGCAGGGGCGCTCGAAGCATTCCTGTCGGTCCACCAGGCACTTTCTGCAATCGATCGGCTCGAGGTCCGCGGTCGCGACAGCGCCGGACTTCACGTGCTGGTAGACGCCCACGCACTCGACATGAACGATCCGTTCATCGGTGCCGAGATCGAACGTCGTTCCTCGGACCCTAACTTCGGTAGTGGTTCGGTTCGCCTTGTCGACGGCGTGCTCAGCATCGTGCACAAGACCGCAGCCGAGATCGGTGAACTCGGCGACAATGCGGCTGTCATTCGCGAGGGCTTTGCCAACGACGCACTCTTGCGCGCTGCGCTCGCCAACGACACCGCCCGCACGCTGGTACTCGGCCACACTCGTTGGGCATCGATCGGCATCATCTCCGAACCGAATGCGCACCCGCTGAACAGCGAACTGCTCGACGTGACAGGCCCGTACGTGGTCGGCGTGTTGAACGGCGACGTCGACAACTTTGCCGACCTCATTGCAGAGGAGGGTGTCACCGTCACCCCGGCGATCACCACCGACGCCAAGGTCATCCCGTCGATCACGAGCCAGCGGCTCGACGAGGGACTCGATTCGGCGGAAGCCTTCCGTCGCACCGTGTCGACCTTTGAGGGTTCGGTTGCGATCGGCGCCTGCACCGCAGCCGCTCCCGACAAGCTGCAGCTTGCGCTGCGAGGTTCGGGCCAGGCCCTCTACATCGGCTTGGCCGAGGACGCGTATATCGTCGCCAGCGAGCCGTACGGCGTGGTGGAGGAGACCGCCGACTACGTCCGCATGGATGGTGAGACGCCGGGTAACCCCGCCAATCCGAACGCGAGCCGCGGTCAGATCATCGAACTCGATGGCACCCTCGCTGGCACCATCCGGGGGATGCTGCGCAGGGCGTACGACGGCACCGACCTCCCCGTCACCGACAACGATGTGGCATCGGCCCAGATCACCACCCGAGACATCGATCGAGGCGATCATCCGCACTACTTGATGAAGGAGATCGGCGAGTCGCCGAGTTCGTTCCGCAAGACCCTTCGCGGCAAGATCATCGAGACCGACGACGGCATGCGTGTTTCTCTGGGTCCCTCGGTGATCCCCGACGATCTTCGTGCTGACATTCGTGACCGCAAGATCAAGCGGGTCCTTGCGATCGGGCAGGGGACCGCTGCGGTCGCCGGTCAAGCGCTTGCCGCCGGACTCGATGCCATCACACCGAATGGCGAGATCGAGGTCGAAGCGGTGCTTGCCACCGAACTCTCGGGCTTCCGGCTCCGCCCCGACATGAGTGACACGCTGGTCATCGCGATCAGCCAGTCGGGCACGACGACCGACACAAACCGCACCGTCGACATCGTTCGCAACCGTGGCGCAAAGGTCATCGCCATCGTCAACCGCCGAGGTAGCGATCTCACCGATCGAGCCGACGGCGTGCTCTACACGTCCGACGGCCGAGATGTTGAGATGTCGGTCGCCTCGACCAAGGCGTTTTACTCCCAGATTGCCGCAGGCTTGCTGCTCTCGGTCGCTCTCACCGACGAGTTGCTCGGCGATGAAATGATTGCCGACCGCGCTGCGCTCCTCGCAGGAATCAGTGAGCTTCCTGCGGCCATGGAGACGGTGCTGAGTCGTCGTGACGTCATCGGAGAGGCGGCCCGGCAGTTCTGTCCGAGTCGGCGGTATTGGGCGATGGTTGGCAACGGCCCCAACCGCATCGCAGCGCAAGAAGTACGGGTCAAGCTGAGCGAACTCTGCTACAAGTCGATCGCTGCCGACAGCACCGAAGACAAGAAACACATTGACCTCTCGTCGGAGCCGCTGATCTTCGTGTGCGCGGCCGGATTGACCGGTTCCACCGCAGACGATGTTGCCAAAGAGGTTGCGATCTTCCGCGCCCATAAAGCGGCGCCGATCGTGGTCGCGGACGAGGATCAGCGTCGCTTCACCAGTGCCCTTGCGGTGCTGCCGGTGCCAGTTGTCGACCCGCGACTTGGCTTCATCTTGTCGACGATGGTCGGTCACCTCTTCGGCTACGAGGCGGCACTGGCCATCGATGCTCAGGCGCTTCCGTTGCGCGAAGCACGAAGCGCGATCGAGCAGGCTGCGACGCACCCGGACATGAATGGCGAGCAGGCACTGGAGTCTGTCGAACCGACGCTCACCCAGGCCGCGTCTGCGTACTTTGATCTCTTGCGGACGGGCGAGCTCAATGGCCACCTCGAAGCCTCGACTGCGAGCAAGATTGCGTCACTTTTGCGCTTCGCGCTCGGCAGTTCGCCGCTCGACGCCTACCAGGTCGAGTACGGCAAGGTCGGCACGCCTGCCGTCGTCCTTGACGACCTCGCTGCCGCATTCACGCTGGGGATCGAGGAGCTCACACGGCCCATCGATGCGATCAAGCATCAGGCCAAGACCGTCACGGTCGGCATTTCGCGTTCCGATGAGACACTCCTCGAGGTTGCGCTCAGTGCAGCCGTTCTCGAGGCGGGCGCGCCCCGCGACCGGCTCAGCTATGCCTCGTTGCGAACGTTGGCTGATCTCGACCCAGCGATTGACGAAGTGCTCGGCCACACCAGGTACCGCATCGAGGGCATGGAAGGCGACAACAACGGCGAGGCCACTGCGGTGGTCGTCGACCGGGGCGGCATCAGCCGAAACATCCCGTCACGAACCGATCGAAACCCGACCCTCAAGGGCACGAAGCACCAGGTCGCGGTCGAGCGGCGGGTGTTCGTCGCCCGGGGTCGAAGCGACGATCGCACGGTGGTGATCGTTCCAGAACTCAAGGACAACGTCACGACCGGCATGACCCTCTTACAGGTGAGGCTGGCCGACACGCTGAGTGCGGCTGCGGCTCGCGGTGTGCTGCAGGGTTACCGTCATCGCTACACAGCGCTGCGCGACGCAGTGACCGAGACCGAGCCCACCTTCCGTGAAGATCTGCTGGCCCGACAGCCGGTGATTGATCTCCTTACGATGCCGATTCAGGATCTCGCCGACCGCTGGCGCACCAGTTGAGCAGGCGATCACGCCTCGTCTGGCCAGTAGGGTCCGGCCTGTGATCGGAATCGGAACCGACCTGGTCGACATCGACCGCTTCCGTGCCACCCTGGCGCGCACCCCGGGCATGCGCACCCGTCTGTTCTGTGAAGCGGAGTTGGCCTACGCCGATACGTCGAGTGATCCGGCCCGTCCGCTGGCGGCCCGGTTCGCAGCGAAAGAGGCTGCGCTCAAGTCGTTGGCGAGCGGTCTCGGTTCGATGCGGTTCACCGACATCGAGATCGTCCGTCATGACGACGGCCACCCGGAGCTCGTCCTGCACGGCGACGCAGTCGACTTCGCCGCTGGCAGGGGAGCACGACGTTTTCTTGTTTCACTCACCCACACCGACACCCTTGCCCAGGCGGTCGTGGTGGCCCTCGCCTAGAGCGCGCTGATGATTCCGGTCGTCACGCCAGACGAGATGCGGGCGGTCGACGCAGCCGCCCTCGAACCCGTCGATGTCCTGGTCGATCGGGCGGGCCGCGCAGTTGCGCGTGCTGCGGTGCGGATGCTTGGCGGTGTCTACGGCCGGCGAGTAGTCGTCGTCGCCGGGCCGGGGAACAACGGCGCCGACGGGCGGGTGGCGGCGACGGTGCTGGAGCGCCGTGGCGTTCGGGTGCAGGTCGTTTCGCCCGACGAGCTCGACGTGCTGGTCGGCATCGACCTCGTGATCGATGCTGCGTACGGCACTGGGTTATCGCGTCCGTACGAGTTTCCCGAGGTCGCACCCGGTGTACCGGTGCTTGCAGTCGACATCCCGTCCGGTGTCGACGGCTTGACCGGCGAGTCACTTGGTCGTCCTCGTCGTGCTGACGAGACCGTCACGTTCGCAGCCCTCAAACCGGGATTGTTGCACGAGCCGGGCCGATCACTTTGCGGTCGCGTTCGAGTTGTGTCGATCGCTGGCCTCGAGGTCGAGGAGGTGTCGACGCACGTCGTTGAGCGGTCCGACGCCGCCGCGTGGGTACCGGGTCGAGGGGCCGATCATCACAAGTGGAAGACAGCCCTCCGGATCGTCGGTGGCTCCGCCGCCATGACCGGGGCGGTCGAGCTTGCAGCGAGCGCTGCGAGCCGCATCGCTGGCTATGTCGAGGTTGCCGTGCCCGGCCGTGAGGGGGTCGCTCGTCCGATGGAAGCGGTCGGAAGGTGGCTCCCGGCGACAGCGTGGGGGAGCACCGCTGCGGCCGATCTCGACCGGTTCGGAGCTGTGCTCGCCGGCCCGGGACTCCGCGATCCGGGCGAGCTGGTGCCCCTTCTTGGCTGTGCTCGGCCGTTGCTGCTCGATGCGTCGGCGCTCGTTCCCGAACTGGCTGAGGCGATCAGAGCCCGCTCGCATCCGACGATCATCACTCCGCACGATGGCGAGTTCGCCCGACTGGGTGGTAGCGCGACCGCCGACCGCATCAGCGCCACCTGCGACCTTGCTGCCGACCTAGGAGTGGTCGTGCTCCGCAAGGGACCGACGACCACGATCGCGTCGCCCCAGGGTGCGGTTCGCATGGTCACGAACGGCGGCCCCGAGCTCGCGTCAGCCGGAACCGGCGACGTGTTGGCCGGTTTGGTCGCCGGGCTGATGGCGAGTGGTGCTGACGCCTTTGATGCAGCTGCAGCCGGCGCGTGGATCCATGCTGCCGCAGCGTCGGGCCGAACTGGCATGGTCGCTTCCGATCTCCCCGCAGCGGTTCCCGCTGTACTCGAGTGGCTTCGTGGCTGAACGCACGGTCCTTCTCATCGAGCCCTTCTTGGCCGGATCGCACCTGGCCTGGGCCGAAGGCTGGAGGCAGACGTCGCGTCACGACGTGCATGTCCTGGGTGGCTCCGGCGGTCGATGGCGTCGCAGCATGCGGTCAGGGTCGGCGATGTTTGCCGATTGGGCGGCCGAGTGGGTGGCCAGCCACGGTTCGCCAGACCTCGTTGTCGGGACCAACATGCTGGATCTCGCGTCGTTCTTGGGCCTGAGCCGCGAAGTACTCGGTTTCGTACCGACCGTGCAGTTCATGCATGAGAACCAACTGAGCTACCCCCGTCAGGTCGGCGAACCACTCGATTCGGGTCTGGCGTGGATGCAGTGGCGTGGTCTTGTGGCGGCCGACGAGGTCTGGTGCAACAGCGAGTACCACCGCACTGCGCTTTTGGAGAGCCTCATGATGCTCGACGATGGAGCGGAGTCAGCAGTCGACACCTCGTCGATTGCCTCGAAGATGTGGGTCGGTCATCTCGGGATCGATCTCGATGCATGCCGCCGTGTCTTCCCCGCTTCGGGACCGCGCCGGCCGCTGGTGGTTTCGAATCAACGCTGGCATCACGACAAGGATCTCGGCAGTGTGCTTCGAGCTATTCGAACCGCACTCGACCGGGGTTTCGACTGTGACGTTGCGCTGCTCGGCGAACCGACTGGTGGTGAGGCCGATGCCCTTGCGCCCCTCATCGACGAGTTGGGCAAGGCGGTCGTGGTCCGAGGTCACCTTCCGCGAAACGAGTATCTCGACGTCCTACGACGAGCTGACGTGGTCGTGTCGGCCGCGCGCAACGAAAACTTCGGAATCGCGGTCGTCGAAGCGATAGCGGCTGGTGCGTGGCCGGTCGTCCCCGATGCGCTCGCCTACCCGGAGGTGATCCCGACCGAGTTCCATGGCTCCTGTCTCTACGAGCGGGGTGGTCTCGGGACTCGGCTTCGTGAGGTGCTCGGTCGGGTTACGGCGGGGGAACCTTCGCCTGTCGGATTGGCCGCGTCGATGGCCCGGTTCGACTGGTCGGTGGTGGCGAAAGCACTTGACGAGCGGGTTGAGCGGCTGCTCCGACGGCGCACTGCCGTCTAACGTCGGTCGTATGCAGATCGGTATCGACGGCGTACTCGTTGGACACCGCACCGACGAGCAGGCGAAGACGGGCTGCACGGTGGTGCGCCTTCCTGAGGGAACGGTGGGCTCCGGCGAAATCCGGGGTGGGGCGCCGGCCTCTCGTGAGTTTGCGCTCCTTGACCCGACGCGCTCGGTGCAGCGCCTCGATGCAGTTGTGCTCTCGGGTGGCTCTGCGTATGGGCTCGCGGCCGGAGACGGCGTGATGCAGGCCTTGGAGGCGGAGGGGGTCGGCTTCGAGCTCAAAGACGCGATTGTCCCGATTGTTGTCGGCTTGTCGCTCTTCGATCTGGCGATCGGTGACTCCACCGTTCGACCCGATGCCGCCTGGGGTCTCGATGCGTTGATCGCAGCGTCATCTGACCCGGCCACCGGGCCGGTTGGTGCCGGCACCGGTGCGACCGTCGGCAAGTGGCGTGGCCGCGAAGCGGTCCGTCGAGGCGGGCTCGGTATCCACCGAGTCGAGCAGGGCGCTCTGGTCGTCACCGCAATCGTCGCCGTGAATGCGGTCGGCGACATCGACGATGGCTCGACCGCTGCCCGTGTGCTCGGTGGGGATCGTGTCTGGCCTGAGCTCGACGAGACCGACGGGCTGGGCGATCCCAACACGGTCATCGGGGTCGTCGTGACCAACGCTGCACTCGACAAGGTTGGGTGTTTCCTCGTGGCCCAAGGCGCCCACGACGGCCTCGCCCGTGCTGTGTTCCCACCTCACATGCGCACTGACGGCGATGGGTTCGTTGCCGCTGCAACCGGCGATGTCGACGCAACAGTCGACGAGGTGCGACTTGCGGCGGTCGTTGCGACGGAAACAGCCATCCGCGGGGCGGTAGCTATCCTTCCGGGGTAGCTGTCCGCCGACACGAGGCACCATGCTCGTCTGTGCAACTCACCACGTCGATCACACTTGCGCACTGGCGGCTGCGGTCGCTGGGCTCGCCCAGGACGGCGATCTGATCCTGCTGGTGGGTGACCTCGGGGCGGGCAAGACCCACTTCACGCAGGGCTTCGCACGTGCGCTCGGCGTCACCGACCGGGTGACCAGCCCCACCTTCACCCTCGCCAATCGCTACGTGGGCGACATCATCATCAACCACCTCGACGCGTACCGGGTTGAGCAGCTCAGCGAGGCCGAGGATCTCGCGCTCCCAGAACTGTTGGAGGACGGCGTGACGCTGATCGAGTGGGGCGACAATCTCGCGCCGGTTCTTCCGATGGGCCGCCTTGAGATCCGTATCGTGCTGGGGCAAGGCGACGACGATCGCCGTCTCGAGCTCACCGGTGTTGGGCCGGCATGGGCGGCGCGCTGGGCCGATCTCGAAACAGCAGTCGCCGACTGGCGGGTGGCCTGATGCTGATTCTCGGAATCGAGTCTGCGACCGCCCGAGTGGGCTGTGCGATCGGCAGCCTCGAGGGAGTTCTCGCCTCGGCGCACTCGTCGCGTGGCCGGCGTCACGCCGAGGCGCTGGCACCTCAGATCAAGTTCATCGCGGAGCAGGCCGGTGTGTCGTTGCGCGAACTCGACGCAGTCGCGGTTGACGTCGGGCCAGGGCTCTACACGGGTCTTCGGGTCGGGGTCACGACGGCGCTCTCGATCGCCACGACGCTGCGGGTTCCAATGATCGGTGTCACGTCGCTGGATCTGTTGGCATTCCCTGCTGCGCTGACCGACCGCAAGATCGTGGCGGTGGTCGATGCCCGCCGAGCGGAGGTGTTCCACGCCTCGTACCAGCCAGGACCCGGCGGCGTGCAGCGGATCTCCGAACCAGCCGTTGCGCGTCCGGGCGACCTCGTCGCTGCGATCGAGGCCGACGGCGAGCCGGTCTTGGTCGTGGGCGACGGGGCGGCTGCACACGTCGAGGTGTTCCGTGGTGCTCACGTTGAGGTGGCCGACGAGAGCTTCGCTCACCCGTCAGCAGGCTCGCTGGTGGCGCTCGCCTCCGCACGAGCGCAGCGAGAAGAGTTTGTTCCGCCAGACGAGATCGAGCCGTTGTATCTGAGACGCCCCGACGCCGAGGCCAAGTGGGAAGCAAAGGCGGGCACATGACCGGGCTTCGGATCGAATCGATGGCCGGGCGCCACATCGATGCCGTTATGGCGATCGACGCTGTCAGTCACAGCCGTCAATGGAGTGCAGCGATGTGGCGCAGGGAGCTTGCAGCTGCCGACCGGTGTCACCTCGTCGTCATTCATGATGATGTCGTGGTCGCCCATGCCGGCAGCCTGCAAATGCTCGACGAATTGCACATCACCAATGTCGCGACCCACCCCGAACACCGAGGTAGCGGTCACGCCACCCGACTCCTCGTCGAACTCCTGCGGTCTGGCAACAAGCGCGGGGCCGAGGCAGCGACCCTCGAGGTCCGCGCCGCCGATCGAGGAACGCATCGTGTCTACGGCCGTCTCGGCTTCAGCCCGGCCGGCGTCCGACGTGCGTACTACTCGGCGCCAACCGACGACGCCGTGATCATGTGGCTGCACGATCTGTCGTCGTTGGAGGCACAGGACCGGATCGAAGCGGTGGCCGCCGTCGTCGAGACCGGGGAGGCCATCGCATGACCGCTGATCTCATCCTCGGAATCGAGACGAGCTGTGATGAGACCGCAGCAGCGATCGTCGCGCGAGGGAGCGATGTGATGTCATCGGTCGTTTCGAGCCAGATCGAACTCCACCGTCGCTACGGCGGTGTCGTCCCCGAGGTCGCCAGTCGCGCCCACGTCGAACTCCTGATGCCCGTTGTCGCGCAGGCGATCGTCGAGGCCGGGGTTGAAGATCGTGAGATCGAAGCGGTCGCAGCGACCCATGGGCCGGGCCTGGTCGGCGCGCTGCTCGTCGGTGTGTCGGCCGCCAAGGCGATGTCGATGGTGTGGGATGTTCCGTTCGTGGCCATCAACCATCTGGAGGCGCACCTCTATGCAGCGTTTCTCGAAGAGCCCGACCTCGAGATGCCACTCGTGATCCTGCTCGTCTCGGGGGGCCACACGATGCTCATCGTCATGGAGGGTCATCTTCGATACCGGGTGCTCGGTGGCACCGTTGATGACGCTGCGGGTGAGGCGTTCGACAAGGTGGCGCGTTACATGAACCTTGGCTACCCGGGAGGGCCGGTCATCGACGAGCTCGCCACGCAAGGCGACCCTGCTGCGATTCGGTTCCCTCGGGCCATGGCCAATGAGGGTTGGGACTTCTCGTTCTCCGGAGTCAAGACCGCGGTGGTCAACCACGTCCGCAAGCACCCCGATGCCGATGTGGGCGACGTTGCCGCCTCGTTCCAGGAAGCCGTGATCGACGTGTTGGTTGACAAGGCCCGCGACGCCGCTCGCGAGGTAGGAGCCAAGGGACTCTGTCTTGCGGGCGGTGTGGCGGCCAACTCCCGACTCCGTGAAAAGACGCTCGACGTGTGTGCCGCTGACGGCTATCGGGCGTTCCTGCCGAGCCGGGCGATGTGCACCGACAACGCGGCGATGGTTGCCGCTGCTGCCTGGTGGCGGCTGCAGGTCGATGGTCCATCTCCCCTCGACATCGGGGCAGACCCGTCACTACGCCTACCCATTGTCGGCTGACTTGTCATCGTTGACGTCGGAGGAGAAAGTTCGCGTTGTGATCTCGGGCGGCTCGTTCTAGCCTTAGCACTCGCCGGTTCCGAGTGCTAACCGCTTCAGAGTCGGCTCATCCTAGGTATAAGACAACCCGATCTCGGAGGATCGAATGAGCCTGCAACCCCTTGAAGACCGCATTGTTGTGCGTTCAAGCGAAGCCGAATCCACCACTGCGAGCGGTCTCGTTATTCCCGACACCGCTCAAGAGAAGCCCCAGCAGGGTGAAGTCCTCGCTGTTGGCCCCGGCCGTCGCAGTGACAACGGTGACCTCGTTCCCATGGACATCGCTGTCGGCGATGTCGTCGTCTACAGCAAGTACGGCGGAACGGAGATCAGCAACGAAGGTGAAGACCTGCTGATTCTCAACGCTCGCGACGTGCTCGCGAAGATCGGCTGAGGAGGCATCCCATGGCCAAGATCCTGAAGTTCAACGAAGAGGCCCGCCGTGGCCTCGAGGCGGGCGTGAACAAACTCGCCGACGCCGTGAAGGTGACCCTCGGCCCAAAGGGTCGCAACGTGGTGCTCGACAAGAAGTTCGGTGCGCCCACGATCACCAACGACGGTGTCTCCATCGCCCGCGAGGTCGAGCTGGAAGATCCCTACGAAAACATGGGTGCCCAGCTGGTCAAGGAAGTTGCGACCAAGACCAACGACATCGCAGGTGATGGCACCACCACTGCCACTGTGCTCGCTCAGGCGCTTGTGCGCGAGGGTCTGCGCAACGTCGCTGCTGGCGCCAACCCCATGGGTTTGAAGAAGGGCATGGAAAAGGCTGTCGTCGTCGCCGTCGAGAACCTGGCGAGCCAAGCGGTGCAGGTTGACGACAGCAAGGACAAGATTGCCCAGGTTGCGTCCATTTCCGCAGCTGATTCTTCGATCGGTGAGGTCATCGCAAACGCCATCGACAAGGTCGGCAAAGACGGTGTTGTCACCGTCGAAGAGTCGAATACGTTCGGTATGGACCTTGACTTCGTCGAGGGCATGCAGTTCGACAAGGGCTACCTGTCGCCGTACTTCGTCACCGATGCCGAAAGGCAGGAAGCGGTTCTCGACGAGCCGTACATCCTCTTCAACCAAGGCAAGATCAGCAACGTGCAGGATCTCCTCCCGGTGCTCGAGAAGGTCATGCAGTCGGGTAAGCCGTTGCTGATCGTCGCCGAAGACATCGAGGGTGAGGCGCTCGCCACCCTTGTGGTGAACAAGATCCGTGGCACCTTCAACTCCGTTGCGGTCAAGGCCCCAGGCTTTGGTGAGCGTCGCAAGGCGATGCTGCAAGACATGGCCATCCTCACCGGTGGTCAGGTCATCGCCGAAGAAGTCGGTCTCAAGCTCGATTCGGCCGACATGAGTCTGCTCGGCTCGGCCCGCAAGGTCGTCGTCACCAAGGACGACACGACCATTATCGAGGGTGCCGGTTCCAGCGCTGATGTCGACGGGCGTGTGGGCCAGATCAAGGCCGAGATCGAGAACACCGACTCCGACTGGGACCGTGAGAAGCTTCAAGAGCGTCTCGCCAAACTCGCCGGTGGCGTTGCCGTCGTCCAGGTTGGCGCTGCGACCGAGGTGGAACTCAAGGAGAAGAAGCACCGCATCGAAGACGCCCTGTCGGCGACTCGTGCGGCCATCGAGGAAGGCATCGTCGCCGGTGGCGGCACTGCGCTGCTTCGCAGCCGTGTTGCGGTCAACGAGATGATCGGCTCGCTCGAGGGTGACGAGGCCACCGGTGCTCGTATCATCGCCGCCGCACTCGAAGCTCCGGTGAAGCTCATCGCTGCCAACGCCGGTCACGAAGGTGCGGTGATCGTGCAGACTGTCGAGGCCGCCTCTGGCTCCAACGGCTTTAATGCCGCCACGGGTGAGATGGTCGATCTGATCGACGCTGGCGTCATTGACCCGGTCAAGGTCACTCGTGCTGCGTTGCAGAACGCCGCTTCGATTGCCGGCCTGCTGCTTACCACCGAGGCACTCATCGCCGACAAGCCCGAGGAAGCCCCGGCCATGCCGATGGGCGGTGATCCTATGGGCGGTATGGGTGGCATGGGCATGATGTGATGCCTTCGGCGTCACCTCCTCTTGACGGAGAGTGACCCGACGCTCAGCCGAGCTGATTCGACCGACGGCCCCGGGCTCGATCCCGGGGCCGTCGCCGTTCTCCGACACCGTCGGCGGCCCCGTGTTCGTCGACTACGACGAAGAAATCATCACACTCATGGGGGTCTACAGGGGCTGACGGCGACGCGGGGCACGAGGTTCGCGAGCGTCAGCTCGCGGACTGGGCTTCAGCCGACTACGGTCGGCATCATGTCGATTCCTGCCGGCTCGATCGGCCGTGTCGTGATCGCTGCCGATGACCTGGCCGCAAGAGTGGCCGAGATCGGGGCACAGGTAACCGAGGACTATCGTGGCCGTCAACCACTGCTCGTCGGTGTGCTGAAGGGGGCGTTCGTCTTCATGAGTGATCTCGCTCGGTCGATCGATTTGCCGGTCGAAATCGACTTCATGGCAGTGTCGTCGTACGGTTCGGGCACCTCATCGAGCGGCGTGGTCCGGATCGTGAAGGACCTCGAGACTGACATCGAAGGTCGTGATGTCATCTTGGTCGAGGACATCGTTGATTCGGGTCTGACCCTCAAATATCTCACCCAGGTCCTCGGTGATCGCAGGCCAGCGAGCCTCGAGATCTGCGCCCTGCTGGTGCGCGAGGGGGCAGAGGATGGTGGCGCCAAGTATTTCGGCTTTCCGATCCCTCCCGACTTCGTCGTGGGCTACGGGCTCGACGTCGCAGAGCACTATCGCGAGCTCGACGCGATCCACGTATTCGAGCCCGCCTAAGGGGGCTGGCCCACTAACCTCCACGTAATGTCCGAGCCGGTTAGCCCGAAGCCCCTCATCGCAGGCGTCCACGCACCTGAGGTTGATCAGGAACGAATTGCTGCCGCTGTGCGCGAGATCCTGTTCGCCATCGGCGAAGATCCAGACCGAGACGGTCTGCTCAAGACGCCATCGAGGGTCGCCCGCATGTATGCAGAGATCTGTGCCGGGCTGCATGAGGAGCCGTCTGAACATCTACTCACCCAGTTTGAGGCCGACCACGACGAGATGGTCATGGTTCGCGACATTCCTCTCTACTCGCTGTGCGAGCACCACCTGGTCCCGTTCCTGGGGACGGTCCACGTTGCGTACATCCCTGGCGTTGACGGCTTCGTCACCGGCTTGTCGAAGATCGCCCGGGTCGTTGACGGATTCGCCAAGCGTCCACAGGTCCAAGAACGACTCACGAGCCAGGTCGCCGCGGCGGTCGAGGCGACTCTCCATCCTCGTGGCGTGCTCGTGGTGATCGAGGCCGAGCACCTGTGCATGTCCATGCGCGGTGTCCGAAAGGCAGGAAGCTCTACGGTTACCTCCTCGGTAACCGGCATCTTCCGCGAAAACGTTGCGACGCGAGCCGAGGCTATGCGCTTCCTTGGAGGGCGCTGACCGGCATGCGGGTGATGGGCGTCCTCAATGTCACGCCCGATTCCTTTAGCGACGGCGGTCTCCACGACGCCGTCGACGCGGCGATTGCTCACGGGCTCGCATTGCTCGACGACGGTGCCGACATCATTGACATCGGTGGTGAATCGACTCGACCGGGAGCGATCCCGGTCGACGAGGCGACCGAGATCACGCGTGCCGTGCCGGTGGTCGAAGGGATCCTGGCCGAACGTCCGGGCACGGTGATCTCGATCGACACCAGCAAGGCGGCCGTGGCCGATGCAGCCGCTGCTGCCGGGGCCAGCATCCTCAACGACGTCACGGCGTCACTCGAGCACGCGGCCGCCCGCAACGGTCTGGGCTGGATCGCAATGCACGCCGGCGGTTCGGGGCAAGTCCTGTCTCACGACCCCGGCTCTCGTGATGTCATTGGTGAGGTTGCCGACTTCTTGGCGTATGCCGTCGAGCGGGGACGTGCGGCCGGTGTGCGCGACATCTGGATCGATCCGGGTTTCGGCTTCGGCAAGACGTTCGACCAAAATCTCGACCTTCTCGCCAACCTCGACGACTTCGTTGCGATCGCTCCGACGGTCGTGGCCGTGAGTCGGAAACGAAGTCTTGGGGTGCTTCACGCCCGTAGTGACGGACTCGACGAGCCGACTTCGGTCGATGATCGCCTCGAGGCAGCGCTTGCGATCGCGACATGGGGAGGTCTTTTGGGGGCCGACCTCGTCCGAGTGCACGATGTGCGGGCTACCGTCCACGCCGTGGGAGTGATCGCTCGATGAGGGGCAAGTGGGCGCAGGGGATTCAGCCGCGCAATTTCACGTGGGTGCTCAAGGACCGCGTGGCGGTTTGCGAACGGCCCGGCGGGTTCGGTTCGAACCATCGGAAGGTTCGACGACAGGAGGAGATCATCTGGATCCGTCAGAACGGCTTCGATTTTGTGCTGTCTCTGTGCGGCTCCAACGCCAACCTGCACAATTACGAGGAGATGGGCGTTCCGTTTCATCACGTGCCGTTCAGTGGACCCGCGGCCGGGCAGTTGAGCCTCACCCGGGCGATGTCGTCGATCCGTGATCATGTGAACGCTGGCGACAAGATCGTGCTGCATCGCGATCAGCTCGGCGAACGGGTCTTTGGTCTCGTCGCCGCTTACCTACTTTGGATGGAACTCGTCCCGAACGGCCCACAGGCCATCGCCATCTCCGAGCGACTGTTCGAGCGGGAACTCGGTCAGATCGCTCGCGAAACCGTTGCACTCGTCGCAAAGTGCGATGTGTCGGCCGATGTGCCCGTCGATGCGTTCGCCCACACACCACCCGAGGAGATCGACGACGGTGGTGAGGAAGACCTCGATGACTGAGATGGCGGGCCCGCCTGTGATCCAGCTCAGAGGTCTGCGGCTCACCTGCGTCTGTGGCGCCCTGCCCGAAGAGCAAGACCGGCGTCAGCCCTACGAGTTCGACATCGACATCGTTGCCGACGTTGCTGCTGTCACCACCGACAACCTCGACGACACGATTGACTACGGCGCCGTGCTCGCCCGCATCGAGGCTGTCACAGCCACCGAGTCGTTCCAACTGTTCGAGCGGATGGCGACGAGGGTTGCGGAAGCAATCCTCGAAGACCGGCGCATCGACGCGGTCACCGTCGAGGTCCGCAAGCTTCGCCCACCGGTCCCGCAGGACATCGCGTCGAGCGGCATCCGGCTCACCGTCGAGGCATGAGCGAGCGCCCTCGTCGGCGAGCGCTCCTGGCCCTCGGGTCCAACCTGGGTGATCGAGCGGCGTTCTTGCGTGACGCTGTCGCAGCGATTCCCGACGTTGTCGACGTGTCGTTCACTTACGAGACCGACCCGGTCGGTGGGCCGGATCAGCAGCCGTTCCTCAACCTCGTCGTGATGCTCGACACCGATCTGACGCCGTATGAGCTTCTCGAGGTGTGCCGCGCCTGCGAGATGGCTGCCGCGCGGGAACGTGAGGTCAGGTGGGGTCCGCGCACCCTCGATGTCGACGTCTTGTGGATCGATGACGAGACGATTGACGACCCGCCAGAGTTGATTGTCCCTCATGAGCGTATGTTCGAGCGGGCGTTCGTCTTGGTCCCGGTCGCCGATGTGGCCCCCGACGTGTTACCCGATGGTTACGACGTCGTCGTCGCCGCCGATACCGAGGGCGTCCGACGGCTCGGATCGCTCGGCGACGTGGGCTGACTACCTCCGGCAGGGCCGGCGGAGACCATGTGATGGTGCCCATGCGTCGGCGCTGTGCCACGCTGAGGGTATGAGTGAGGCGTACATCATCGACGCATGCCGCACCCCCCGCGGGATCGGCAAGCAAGGCAAGGGTTCCCTGGCCCATCTCCACCCACAGCACCTCGGTGCCACGGTGTTGAAGGCGCTCCAGGAGCGCAACGGGTTCGACACGGCGGAGGTCGACGATGTCGTTTGGGGCACCAGTTCTCAGGTCGTCGAGCAGTCTGGCGACATCGGCCGCATGTCGGCCCTTGCGGCTGGTTACGACATCAAGGCCAGTGGCGTGACGCTCGATCGGTTCTGTGGTTCGGGCATCACCTCAGCCAACATCGCCGCTGCGTCGGTCAAGTCAGGGCTGGAAGATCTGGTGATCTCGGGTGGTACCGAGATGATGTCACTTCCGAAGAAGGGCCTCCTCCCCATGGGCGGTGGCAACCCGGCACTCGACGAGCTTCATCCGCAGGCCCACCAGGGGGTGTGTGCAGACGCGATCGCCACGATGGAAGGCATCTCTCGCGAGGCGCTCGACTCGCTCGCAGTGCTCACCCAGAACCGCGCCGAAAACGCGATCAGAGAGGGCCGCTTCGACAAGAGCCTGATTCCGGTGCTCAACCCCGATGGGTCGGTTGCGCTCGACCGAGAAGAGTTCCCACGTCCCGGGACCACGCTCGAGGGGCTGGCGAAGCTGCAGCCATCGTTCGAAGCCGTGGCCGACTATCGCCACAGCGAGGACGCCAAGACGTTCCGCGAGCAAATCAACCGAAGGTACCCAGACGTCGAGATCAAGCACTTCCACCATGCGGGGAACAGCTCCGGCGTCGTCGATGGTTCGGCTGCGATCCTCTGGGCCAGCGAGGACTATGTCCGGGCCCACGGTCTCAAGCCGCGAGCCCGGATCGTGGCGATGGCCAACATGGGTGATGATCCGACGCTCATGCTCAACGCTCCAGTGCCGGCCGCTCGAAAGGTGCTCGAGAAGGCCGGTATGACGCTCGACGACATCGATGTGATCGAGATCAACGAAGCGTTCGCCGTCGTGTCCGAGAAGTTCCAGCGCGATCTCAATGTCGACCGCGAGAAGGTCAACATCAACGGTGGGGCCATGGCTCTCGGTCATCCGATCGGCGCCACGGGTGCCGTTCTCATCAACACCGCCCTTGACGAACTCGAGCGCCAAGACAAGCAGCTTGGCCTGATCACCATGTGCGCCGCCGGCGGCATGGCTCCGGCCATCATCATTGAACGGATCTGACATGGGCATCGAAGGCGACTACGAGCCGAGCACCTGGGGCTGGGTCAGCGACCAGGTTGCGAAGTACGAGGCATCAGGTGGCACCGAGGCGAACACGCTGATGGATACCGGGATCCCGATCATCGTCACCACCATGATGGGGCACAAGAGTGGAAAGGTCCGCAAGGTGCCGCTGATGCGGGTCGAGCACGACGGCGAGTATGCGCTGGTCGCGTCGAAGGGTGGTGCTCCCTCCCACCCAGGGTGGTATTACAACCTGCTCGAAGTCGATGAAATCGAGCTCCAGGATGGTCCTGCGCCGGGCGTGTATTCGATTCGCGAGGTCGACGGTGACGAACGAGCCGAGTGGTACGCCCGAGGTGAGGCCGTCTACCCGCCCTACACCGACTACGCAGTCAGTGCGGCCGAAGCGGGGCGAACAATTCCCGTCTTCATTGCCTCCCCGAAGCACTGAATCCGGCGATCAACAAACGCACCAGACTCAGCTGTACGTTCAGCCCGGTAGGTTTTCTGCGTGCTCCTCACGATCGACGTCGGCAACACCCAGACGGTCTTGGGCCTCTACGACCCCGGAGCCGACCACGGCGAGGGGGCAGGAGTCGGCCTCGTCGACCACTGGCGCCTCTCCACTGACCATGAACGAACGGCGGATGAGTACTCGGTCCTGGTTCGGTCGCTGCTCGAAACCGCAGGCGTGGACTTTGACGAAGACCTCAGTGGCGCGGCCGTCTGCTCTGGTGTGCCACGCGTCCTTGCGAGCCTTCGGCAGATGGTGATGCGCTACCAGTCATTCGAGCCGATCGTGATCGAACCCGGCATCAAGACCGGAATGCCGATCCTCTACGACAACCCCAAGGAGGTTGGCGCAGACCGGATCGCGAATGCGGTAGCTGCCTACGACCTCTACGGCGGACCGACGGTCGTCGTCGACTTTGGCACCGGCAACAACTTTGATGTCATCAGTGAGAACGGTGAATTCCTCGGTGGCGCGATCGCTCCTGGTATCGAGATCAGCCTCGACGCGCTCTTCGGACGAGCAGCTGCGCTTCGCGCCGTCGACTTGGTCGAACCGCGCAGCGTGATCGGCAAGTCGACGGTCGAGTCGATCCAGAGCGGCAGTGTCTACGGCTTCGCCGCGATGATCGATGGCATGGTGAACCGTTTCGCCGCCGTTCTCGGCGAAATCAACGTCGTGGCGACCGGCGGCTTGGCCCACCTCATCTCGCCGGTTTCCTCCACCATCGAACACGTCGAACCCTTCCTCACTCTTCACGGTCTGCGGATCGTGCACAACCGGAATCCCTGATGAGCAACGCCCCCTACCGCTTCGATGTGACACACCGTGTGTGCGAGGTCGTCGACGTGCACGCCAACCTCGAACCCGGTGCCGAGACCGACACTGTGGTGACGGTTGCTGGTCGTCTGATGTTGCGGCGTGACCAGGGCAAGCTCGCCTTCGGTTCGCTGCAGGATTCGAGCGGCCGCGTTCAACTCTTTGCGATGGCGAAGTCCACGCCCGAGTACGACGGGTTCACGGGACTGTCGATCGGCGACTGGATCGCTGTCACCGGCATCGTGATGATGACCCGTCGCGGTGAGCTCAGCGTCCGCGTCGATGAGTGGGCTTTGCTTGCGCATGCCGGACGCCCGTTTCCCGACAAGTGGCACGGCATCTCCGATCCCGACACTCGCTACCGGCAACGGTACGTCGACCTGTGGGTCACCGAGGAAGCACGGCAGACCTTCATCCGGCGAAGCCAGATCGTGGCGTCGATGCGTCGAATCCTGCATGCCCAGGAGTTCATCGAGGTCGAGACACCAATGCTGCATCCGATTCCCGGTGGTGCACTCGCTCGGCCGTTCGTCACCCATCACAATGCGCTCGGCGAAGATCTCTACCTGCGTATCGCTCCCGAGCTCTACCTGAAGCGGCTCGTTGTCGGCGGGGTGGAGAAAGTCTTTGAGATTGGCCGCGTGTTCCGAAACGAAGGAATGTCGACGCGCCACAATCCTGAGTTCACGATGTTGGAGCTCTACTGGGCGTACGCCGACCATGCCGACATGATGCAGCTCACCGAAGAGCTCGTCGCCGGCATCGCTTCCGAGGTCCTCGGCACGACGACGATCGAGTACGACGGCCGCGAGGTCGACCTCTCGACACCGTGGCGTCGCGCCACGATGGAGGAGTTGATCGCCGAGTACGCCGGGGTCGATGTGAACCTCGATACGCCAATCGACGAATTGCGGGCCATTTGTGAGCGGTTTGGTGTCGAGACCAAGGCTCATTACGGCCCGGGCAAGCTCATCCTCGAGTTGTACGAAAAGACCTGTGAAGCCGAACTGTGGGGTCCGGTGTTCGTCACCGACTATCCCGTCGAAGTGTCACCGTTGTCTCGGGAGCATCGTGAGCGCCCGGGGTACACGGAGCGGTTCGAGGCCATCGTGGCGGGACGGGAGCTCTGCAACGGCTTCTCGGAGTTGACCGATCCACTGATCCAGCGCCAACGTTTCGAAGCTCAGGAAGCCGATCGCGATGCTGGTGACGACGAAGCGATGGTTGTTGACGAGGACTACCTGCGGGCACTCGAGTACGGCTTGCCCGGCACGGCTGGGCTTGGCGTCGGGGTTGATCGCTTGGTGATGCTGCTCACCGGAACGACCACCATCCGTGACGTCGTGTTGTTCCCGACGCTCAAGCCCGAACAGGGTCGCGGCACCGCCGAGAGCGGCGAGACGGTCGACCATCCGCACTAGCGGTCGGGGTCGAACGGCAAGACGACTGCGTCGACCGCCTTGAGCTTGCGGGCATAGGCCCCCTTCCTACAGCTCGAGATGGTGGTGGTGGATCAAGGGCTCATCGGGAACGGTCTGGGAGCGATGGGTGAGCTGTGTGTGAACGACTGGTCAGGTTCGTTGCCGTCGTTGGACCAGCTCACCGAGTGCTGACAGGCTGGCGACGATGTTCGAGCCGTTGCACACCGGTGCCGACCCCGATGTCGGTGAGCACCGTCACATGATCGTGGCCCGGTCGCGGGTCATCGTGCGCGCCCACGGCGATGCAGCTTCGCGGTCGCTGTACCGAGATGAGGCTGCCGAACTTTTGGGTCGCACCCCTGGTGATCTCCTCCTCGGGCGGCTCGGAGATGTGCACTACTGGGCGTCGCATCTCGACGTCGACCTCGACCCAGAGTTACCCGACGAACATGTCCTCTCCGATCTCCGATCGCTTCACGGCCGCCTCAGCGACGACGAGTGGAACATCGCCGGGCGCGCAACACAGCTCCTCGACTGGCAGCGCGACCATCGGTTCTGCGGTCGCTGTGGCTCCCGGACTGAGCCGGCGTCGAGTATGCGCGCGATGCAATGCCCGCAGTGTGGGCTTGCGTCGTTTCCGCGTCTGTCCCCCGCCGTGATCGTGCTGATCGAGCGGGAGGACGACGGCCGCTGTCTGCTCGGCCGCAACGGTCTGTGGGATATCCCGATGTACAGCACGCTGGCCGGCTTCGTAGAGCCAGGGGAGACCCTCGAGGACACGGTTCACCGCGAGGTTTTTGAGGAGGTCGGGGTTCGTGTCAAGGAAATCCGCTATTTCGGTTCGCAACCCTGGCCTTTCCCCAATTCGCTGATGCTGGGCTTCGTCGCCACCTATGACAGCGGTGAGATCCACGTCGACGGCGAGGAGGTCATCGACGCCCAGTGGTTCGCGCCGGACGAACTGCCGATGACGCCGCCGACGATGTCGATAGCAGGCCAGTTGATCGCTGACTGGCTGGAACGCGTCGGCTGACTCAGGGTTGGTACACCGACGACAGCCGTTCCGCGCGGTAGACAACCCAGCCCGGACCGCCTTGAATCTCGAGGCCCCATACGAGATCGCCTCCTGAGCCGTCGGCCGGCACCACCTCGACGATACGAGCCGACAACTCGGGGAAAGGTTCGGTGCCATTGAGGCCGCCGTCGACAATGAGAATGTTTCCGTTGGCGAGCCGGTCGACGTCACCGACGAAGGCGGCGAACAATGGGGTGCCGTTCTTCTCGGCCCGGTACTCCCACACCTGCGAAATCGTCTTCGCGTCGGTGTCGAGCACGTACTCGACGGCTCGAGAGTAGAGGTTTGGTGCGCCGTCGGCTCCGACGCGCCGGTTGCCGTTGTCGTAGACGAGCAGGGACGACCCAGGCCCGAACTCTGGGGCGTGCTGGTACCGGTGCCAGTCGCCGGTAAGAAGTTGGAGGTCGCCGAAAGGACCGGAGTGCCAGAGGAGTTCGCCGGCTGCGCCGTCGGTGTCGTCCTTCCAGCGCACGGCGATGACGGCATCGAGGTGCCGGATCGAGACGAGCAGTGTGTTGGTCTCCGTATCGGCCTCAATTGCGTTCGCATGTGTCCAGTCGCGCACTAACGGGTCGAGCGGCGCGTACAACCAGTTCGGGAAGACCCAGGGCAGGGGCAGGCCACAAAGGTTGAACGCGGTCGGGTTCGCGCGCGGGTCGAAGTAGTCGAACAGCGAGAACTCGTTCAGTTTTTCGCCCGACGTCGGGTCGAACAGCACGACGATGTCGGCGATCAGGTGGTAGGCCCCGTCGAACTCGGTCGGGTCTTCGCCGCACACCGGGGTGTCGAAGCCGTCGAGGATCCGCACCTCAGTCGAGAGGGTGGCATGGGTGCCATCGGGGAGCAGCGAGTGCTCGTGATGCATCGAGTCGGTATCGACGACGACAGGGTCGTCGCTCGGCACCTGCCGTCCGTATTCGTCGATCAGATATCGACCGGTGATGATCGAGCCGGCCCACTCGTCGAGGACCTCGCCCCTGAGGTTGATCCGACGGGCGAGCGTGTCGTTGTATTCAACGAGGATTGTGCCGTCGTCGAGCATCTCGGCGTCGCCCATGTTGTGATCGGCGTGGTGGAACCACACGACCTCACCCTCATGGTCGACCATAACGAGCCAGCCAGTTCGTGGCGGCTGACCTCCCCGGTCGACCTCAATCCCGAACCCTTCCCGGATGTCGAGGAGGTTGAACAAGGTGACGCCATCCTGCGTCGCCTCTGGTTGTGCTGTGTTGGTGACCAGGGGAGGCAAGCCGTCGGGCAGGTTCCCCGTCGTGATCGTGACCGGTTGGGTCTGGCCGACGGTGCATTTGCCATCGAGCAGGCGCACTTCGACGGTGTAGGTCGTCTCTGCGCGCAACCCGGCGAGCAGCGCTTCGATCACATCGCCGTTGCGTTCAATCGGCGGAGATGCTGGTTGGTGGCCACCGGGCTCCGACACGACGACGATCGCTTCGTATCGGGCTGGAACTTCGCCTCGAAGCTCGGCAAGGAGAGGATGGTCGGTTTGGGTGATGGTGACCTCCCCCAGTTCGCCGAGCACAGGTTCGCCCTCGCACTGGTCTTGCGGTGGGGGTGCTGTGGTCGATGACGTCGTTGTGGTGGTGGAGGACGACATCGCCGGAGCGGTCATGTCATCGGTGCCGTTGCCGGCACATCCCGCAGCGATTGAGGCGGCAACGGCGAAGGCGACAAGCACGCGACTCATCGGCCCGACCCTCGACTGTCGAAGGAGACCCTTGGGTACGGCTCTTCTCCGAGCGTAGGGTCAGCTGAGGGGGGCATGGGCCCGCGCGATGAGGTCATCGCTCGCGGCGCGTAAGGCCGCCGCACCCGGTGTATCGGGAAGATCCGACAGTGCGCCTGCAGCCTTGTCGGCGAAGCTCTGAGCGATGTCGAGGGCGATCGTGACGCCGCTGGTTTCGCGGATGAGGTTGAGGGCGCAGTCACGCTCTTGCATTGTGATCTGCGCGGTGAGGAGCGAGCGAAGTTCGGAACCGACCACAGGATCGTCGAGCGCATGAAGCACAGGAAGAGTGTAGATGCCCTCGAGGAGGTCGTTGCCCGTGGGCTTGCCGGCCGTCTCGTCGGAGGCGATGACGTCGAGAATGTCGTCGACGATTTGGAAGGCCATGCCGTACGCAAGCCCGAACTCGGTGAGTGACTCGATGACCGGCCGTGGCAGACCACCGACAATCGAACCGATCCGACACGCGGTACCGAGTAGAGAGGCCGTCTTGCCGGTGATTGAGCGCTCGTAGGCCTCGATCGATCGGTTGGCGTCGAACTGTGCTTGAAGTTCTTGGATCTGACCGTCGCAGAGCTGCGTGATCGTGGTTGCGAGTAGTCCGGCGACCTCGGTGCCCAGGGCTGCGGCCAGTTCCGATGCGCGCCCGAGCAAGTAGTCACCGGCAAGAATGGCTCGGTGGTTTCCCCACTGGGCATTGACGCTGGCCACCCCGCGGCGAATGGTTGCGTCATCCATGACGTCGTCGTGGTAGAGCGATCCGATATGCACGAGTTCGACCGCGCAACCTCCGCGGATGACGTCGAGCGTGGCTGGGGTTCCGGCGGGATCAAGGGCGGCGGCTGCAGCCATGGTGAACCCTGGGCGCACGCGCTTGCCGCCGGCCTTGATCAGATGGCTCGCGATATCGGTGAGGAAATCGCCGTCGGTGCCAACGACGCGCAGGAGTTCCTGCTCGGTTCGAGCGAGATCCTCCATCATGGGAGGCAGGATCGCGAGCGGGTGCCCCATCGAGAATAAAGGGTACGCCGATCGTCGGAAGATCGGCCATCCCTCGTGCTGTGCCTGATGCCACGCATCCGCACATCCACGTACGAACGTAAACCCGATTCGCTTGCATGCAGTGTGATCGATAGTGAGTGCAGGCCGTGCTCAGGCGAGCATGTGTGGTAGTCGACGGCGGCAGCCGTCGACGCACCGGTAGACTCAGAGAAGTGGCCACCCGGCCTTTCATTCCGAACCCAACTCCAGGGAGGACAACCCGATGTTCGAGCGGTTCACCGACAGGGCTCGACGAGTGGTGGTGCTGGCGCAAGAAGAAGCGCGTCTGCTCAACCACAACTACATCGGCACCGAGCACATCTTGTTGGGTCTCATCCACGAGGGTGAAGGTGTTGCCGCCAAGGCTCTCGAGTCGTTGGGGATCAGCCTTGAAGCCGTTCGTAGTCAGGTCGAGGAGATCATCGGCCAAGGAGGATCCTCGCCCAGCGGTCATATCCCCTTCACGCCGCGGGCGAAGAAGGTTCTCGAGTTGAGCCTCCGCGAGGCCCTGCAACTCGGCCACAACTACATCGGTACCGAGCACATCCTGCTCGGCCTCATCCGTGAAGGTGAGGGTGTCGCTGCCCAGGTACTCGTCAAACTTGGCGCCGATCTCAGCCGCGTGCGCCAACAGGTCATCCAACTCCTGTCCGGCTACTCCGGGTCGGGTTCGGGTGGAGACGCAGGCTCGGCGTCAGGTTCCGGCGACAAAGCTGGTGCCACCAGTGGAGGGTCCGGTGGCAGCGACGCGTCGGGCTCGGCTGTGCTTGACCAGTTCGGCCGCAACCTCACCCAAGCGGCGCGCGAGAAGGCACTCGACCCGGTCATCGGCCGAAGCCGCGAGACCGAGCGGGTCATGCAGATCCTCAGCCGCCGCACCAAGAACAACCCGGTGTTGGTCGGTGAGCCGGGCGTCGGTAAGACCGCCATCATCGAAGGCCTTGCGCAGGCGATCGCCGACGACACCGTTCCCGAAACGCTGCGCAACAAGCAGGTCTACACCCTCGACCTCGGCGCGCTCGTTGCCGGGTCGCGTTATCGCGGCGATTTCGAGGAGCGGCTCAAGAAAGTCTTGAAAGAGATCAAGACTCGCGGCGACATCATCTTGTTCATCGATGAGATCCACACGCTTGTCGGTGCCGGTGCGGCTGAGGGGGCCATCGACGCAGCGTCGATCCTCAAGCCGATGCTGGCCCGTGGCGAACTTCAGACCATCGGTGCCACCACGCTCGACGAGTTCCGTAAGCACCTCGAGAAGGACGCTGCACTGGAGCGCCGCTTCCAAAAAGTTGTGGTCGAGGAGCCGTCAGTCGCCCACACGATCGAGATTCTCAAGGGTCTTCGTGATCGCTACGAAACCTTCCATCGCGTCACGATCACCGATCAGGCGCTCGTGGCTGCAGCCAACCTCGCCGATCGTTATATCTCTGATCGACAGCTCCCCGACAAAGCGATCGACCTGATCGACGAGTCCGGCTCTCGTCTACGGATCAAGCGCATGGAGACCCCTCCGGAGTTCAAAGAACTCGAGGCGGAGATCGTCGACGTTGTCCGCCAAAAGAAGGAAGCGGTCGAAGGCCAGCAGTTCGAAGAGGCTGGTCGTCTGCGCGACAAAGAAAAAGAGCTCCTTGCTCGCCGGGAGGCGATGGAGTCGGAGGCCAAGGCCACCGGTCTCGACCTTTTCGACGAAGTCGACGAAGAAGCGATCGCCGACGTCCTCTCGCTGTGGACCGGGATCCCGGTCTACAAGCTGACCGAGGAGGAGACGGCCAAGCTCCTGCGAATGGAAGAAGAATTGCACAAGCGGGTCATCGGTCAGGAAGACTCCATCAAGGCGGTCTCCAAGGCGATCCGCCGCACCCGTGCCGGCCTGAAAGACCCGAAGCGACCGTCCGGTTCATTCATCTTCCTCGGTCCGTCAGGCGTCGGGAAGACCGAGCTCGCCAAAACGCTCGCCGAGTTCCTCTTCGGTGATGAGTCGGCGCTCATCAGCCTTGACATGTCGGAGTATCAAGAAAAGCACACGGTCAGCCGGCTTGTCGGCTCTCCCCCCGGCTACATCGGGTATGACGAGGGTGGACAGCTCACCGAAAAAGTGCGTCGCAAGCCTTTCTCCGTCGTGCTGTTCGACGAAGTAGAAAAGGCCCACCCCGATGTCTTCAACACGTTGTTGCAGATTCTCGAGGAGGGGCGCCTCACCGACGCGCAGGGTCGATCCGTCGACTTCCGAAACACTGTGTTGATCATGACCTCAAACCTCGGAACCCAGGATCTCCGTAAGGCGAACCTCGGCTTCAGTAAGGGTGACGAGGCGGTGAACTACGAGAAGATGAAGGAGAAGGTCAACGATGCGCTCAAGGCCCACTTCCGGCCCGAGTTCCTCAATCGCATTGACGACACCATTGTCTTCCACGAGTTGAGCCAGCCCGAAGTTCGCCAGATCGTCGATCTGATGATCGCTCGCACAGCCAGCCAACTGGCCGCCCAAGGTATGGGTCTCGAGCTGAGCGACGCCGCCAAGGACCACCTTGCCAAGAAGGGGTATGACCCCACACTCGGTGCCCGTCCGCTTCGTCGTGCGATCCAGCACCTGGTCGAAGATCCGCTGTCGGAAAGGCTCCTCGACAAGGAGTTCCGAGCCGGCGAGATCATCATCGTCGATGTCGAACCAGACAACGACGCGCCGGGTGAACTGCAGATCGTGTTCCGGGCGATCGAGGGCTTCGAGCCTCCGGCGCCCGAACTCGAAGACGCTCTCGACTCGTTCTAGACCAGCGGCAGCTGATCGTCGTAGGTCACCGTTCTTCTGAGTTCTGTGACGATAATCCTGTCTTTTTTCAAGTCGTCCCGCGTCGAGGTGGTTGCTGGAGGCGAACAGTTCTGTGATGACGCTCTGGGATCCCGAGCGGTCGCGAACTCTGGTCGAGCACTGCGGCCGATCGGTGGCGTGGACCCGCACAGCGGTATCGACCGTCTAGCGTCAAGGACCATGACCCGGGCGAGGCTCGTCATTGCTGCAGTGCTGATCGTGCTCTTCGCCTCTGCATGCCAGGTTGACACCACGGTCGATGTCACGATCGATGAAGACGGCTCTGGTCGCGTTGGCGTCACGATTGCCGCCGACTCGGCAGCTGTCTCGCTGCTCACGGATGACCCGACGAGCCTGATCTTCGACGACCTGACCGATGCCGGTTGGGAAGTGACTGGCCCACTGGTCGACGATGGTGGAATCACGCTCACGGCATCCAAGGCGTTTCTCTCGTCGGCCGAACTCAGCCGCGTGTTGGGTGAGATCTTGGGCGACGGTCTGTTGTTCACCGATGTGTCGCTCGAGCAGGAGCACGAATTCTCGGCCATCGGCCTTCGGCCGGCAACCACCTCGTATGACTTCATCGCAACGGTCGACCCGGCCCCCGACCTCGAACTGCTCGGCGACGACGGGTTGGCTGCAGTTCTCGACCAGCAGCCGCTCGGCCGGCCGCTGTTGCGAATCGAGACTGACGCCGGTGTCTCGTCGTTCAGCACGGCTCTCCGCCTCACGCTGAACGTCACGATGCCTTCGGGTGCCGCTTCCGGCTCCGGCGAGGTCATCGACGACACGGTGACGTGGACATTCGCCTATGGCGATCCGGCCACCCAGGTCGATGCCACGGCATCGGTCGACGACATCTTGCCGAGGGTCTGGGCGCTTATCGCGATCATCGCCTCGATCCTGTTCGTCTTGGTCGTCGTTAGTCAGATCGCCACCTTCGTTGTGGCGAAGCTGCGGACGCCGAAGGGACGGCGTCGGCGAGATCAACGTCAGCGTGCTCAGCGAGCTGCCACTCGCGAAGCTGAAGCCAACCGGCCTCGACGTCGCCTGCTTCGGCTCCTGATCGTCGATGTACACGGTGTCATCGTGCGCCCCTCCGACCCGGTCGAAGGTCTGTTGATTCCTCTCATCACCGCCGAACGTCCCGGCGCTGACCCCGAGCGGATCCGTCACCATCATCGCCAGCTCACCCTGGGCCGATCGTCGCCCGAGGAGTTCTGGAGCGAGGTCGGGCTCGGCCCCATGGCTGATGAGATCGAGACCCGCTACTTGTCCTCATTCCGACTCGTGCCGGGCCTGCACCCGTTCCTCGACCGGATGGCGACTGCGCGTCTTCCCGTCGCCGCGATCGGCAACCAGCCCCGGGTCTGGGGTGAGCGCCTGCGTCGCATGGCCTCACTCGAGGCTTCCATCACGAATTGGATGGTAAGTGGCGATGTCGGCTCGGCTTTGCCTGAACCGGCCCTGTTTGAGGCCACTCGACGCACCATGTCGGTAGATCTCTACGACTGCTTCTATCTGTCGAACAACGTTGGGCATCTCGATGCGGCGCGCGAACTCGGGATTGCCACCGGCTTGTTCGTGACCAGTGCCGAGATGGCGCCAGAGACCGATCACACAATCGTGCGCGGTTTCGATGATCTCCTCCGTAGTCGCGGCTCCTGAGCGCGTCTCACCCGGCGCGTAGGGTTTGCTTCCATGGCCAAGACGAGATCCGTTCATCGCTGTGCCGCCTGCGGGTGGGAGTCCGCCAAGTGGGCGGGTCGTTGCGATGGCTGTGGTGAATGGAATTCTCTCGTGGAAGAGCTCGACGTTCGCACTACCGCTTCTGTTGCGGTCGGTCCTCCCACGTCCGATCCGATCCGCATCCGCGATGTGATCGACGCCGGCGCCACAACGCGCCCAACCGGCGTTGGGGAGGTCGATCGGGTGCTCAGTGGTGGGCTGGTCGACGGCTCGGTCACGCTGGTCGGCGGCGAGCCTGGAATCGGCAAGTCGACCCTGCTGCTCCAAGTGGTTGGCTCCACCGCAAGGTTGGGGTCGGTGAGCTTGTACGTCTCTGGTGAGGAGTCGGCCGGTCAGGTGAGGGCGCGCGCCGATCGACTGGGTGCGATTCACGACGACCTCTGGCTGCTCGCCGAGACGTCGTTGCCGCATATCCTCACGGCTCTCGAATCGATCAAGCCCGATGTAGTGGTGATCGACTCCGTACAGACGCTGCACGATCCGGCGCTGGCATCGGCGCCTGGATCGGTTGCCCAGGTCCGAGAATGTGCGAGCCGACTGGTGGCGCATGCGAAGCGACACGGCACGGTCGTTCTGCTCGTCGGGCACGTCACGAAAGAAGGCACGCTCGCAGGCCCTCGCGTTCTCGAGCACGTCGTAGACACCGTCCTCGAGTTCGACGGGGACCGGCATCACGGTCTGCGGCTCCTTCGAGCGTCAAAGCATCGTTTCGGTGCCACCACCGAGGTCGGCTTACTGCAGATGGATACGGATGGCCTCGCAACGGTCGCAGACCCGAGTGGGCTTTTTCTGGCCGACCGAGTGACCGGCATCAGCGGCTCGGCTGTCGTGCCCACCGTCGATGGCAACCGCCCACTCCTCGTCGAGGTTCAGGCGTTGGTCGCCCAGTCGAGTCTCAGCAATCCGCGCCGTTCCGCCCAGGGGGTCGACTCGGGCCGGCTCGCCATGCTGCTTGCCGTACTCGAACGCCGTTGCGGTCTCCAGGTCGGCACCAATGACGTTTACACCCTTGCGGTCGGTGGAGCGCGGGTGTTCGACCCCGGTGCTGATACCGCACTGGCGTTGGCTATTGCGTCGTCGCTGTCTGGCCAGCCGTTGGGTGACGATGTGGTGGCCGTCGGTGAGGTCGGCCTCGGTGGCGAACTGCGGCAGGTCAGTCATCTCGATCGACGGCTGAGGGAAGCCGCTCGTATGGGATTCCGTCGTGCGATCGTGCCTCAAGGCACCGCAGTACAGGTCGATGGGCTACAGACGCTGCAGGCCCCCACCTTGCGGGCCGCGGTAGCCCTGGCCGATGTTGGTGGTGAGGGCTGACCGAGCCGGTCAGCGGCTCCGAATCGAGAGCTGCTCGCGGTTGGTGATGATGTAGCGCCGGTCGTTCTGGGCGAGCCAACCGAGTCGGACGAAGGACGCAATCGCCTTGTTGACCCGCTCTCGACTTGCGCCGACCATCCCGGCAAGTTCTTCCTGGGTGACGGGAAGGGTGAACTCGTCGCTCTCGCCAGCGAGCTCCAGGAGTCGCTTCGCCGTGCGACCGGTGACGTCGAGGAACACCGAGTCGGCGAGCGCCTCGTCCATGGACCGTAGGCGAGTGGCAAGCAGCTTCACGACGTTCCAGAGTTCACCCGGCCGGTCCTCGTAGAGCGCCTGCACCGGTGCATACGGGATCTCGATGGCACCGGAAGGTTCGAGAGCTCGGGCCTCGGCCGAACGCCCCAACCCGTCAAACAAGCCCATCTCACCGAAGAGGTCTCCGGGCTCCATGAGGGCGACGACACTCTCGCGGCCGTCGATGGAACGGTTGGCGATCGCGATCCGACCGGACGTCACGACGAACAACGAGGCCGGTTCGTCGCCCTCAGTGAACAAGACATCCCCGCGACGGAGACTCCGCTGGATCGCTGCGCTCGTGATTTGTTTGAGGAAATCGTCGCCGATATCGGCGAAGAGCAAGGTCGATCGGAGCAGGGAGGCGAGCATGGTGGTGTCAGACATCAGCGCGGCCCAGACTAGGTGACATGAGCAGTGTCGAGGATGCTTCGGTATGGACGGTCGTGGTCGCGGCCGGTTCGGGCACTCGCTTCGGCGCGCGCAAACAGTTCCTCGATCTGGGCGGGATTCGGGTGATCGATCACACGGTCGCCACTGCTGCTACCCACAGCGACGGTGTCGTCCTCGTGTTGCCAGCTGATGCACTCGATGAGCCGGTTGTTGCGACAGGCACTGCGTTGGTGGTGGTGGCGGGCGGCGAGTCTCGTTCGGAATCGGTTCGTAACGGCCTTGCTGCCGTGCCGGTGGACTGTGGTGTGGTCTTGGTGCACGACGGTGCTCGTCCCTTGGCGTCGGCAGCTGTCTATGAGCGAGTGATCGCTGCGGTTCGCGATGGGGCCGTCGGTGTGGTGCCGGCCGTACCGATCGCAGACTCCGTTCGACACCGCGAAACCGGTGCGGTCGACCGCAGCGCGCTGCTTGCCGTCCAGACCCCACAGGGGTTCGATGCCCGGACGCTCCGAGCCGCTCACCAGTCGGGCGCCGATGCGTTTGATGACGCCACGTTGGTGGAGGCTTCCGGCCATGCGGTCGTCATCGTCGAGGGAGACACTCGCAACGTGAAGCTCACCACCCCGTTCGATCTCGAGGTCGCCCGTCTTGTCCTCACCGAGGAGGCTCCGTCATGACCGATGCCGACATCCCGTTCCGGGTTGGCCAGGCATTCGACATTCACGCCTATTCCGATGACCGTGCTCGCGCGCTGGTCCTTGGCGGCGTTGTGTTCGAAGGTGAGCGTGGGCTTGCCGGCCACAGTGATGCCGACGTGGTCGCCCACGTATGCGCCGATGCACTTCTGGGAGCCGCCGGGCTCGGTGACATCGGCCAGATGTTCCCTGACACCGATCCGGCACTCACCGGGGCAGACAGTGTCGACCTCTTGCGTCGCGCCGTTTCTTCTGTACGTTCGGCAGGCTGGCGACCTGGCAACATCGACTGTTCGGTCGTTCTCGATTCGCCAAAGCTCGCTCCCGTGAAAGATCAGATGCAAACCAACCTGTCTGTAGCCGTTGGCGCGCCGGTCACGATCACCGGCCGCCGCACCGAAGGCTTGGGTGCCCTTGGCCGAGGCGAGGGAATCGCCGCGTGGGCCGTTGCCCTGGTCGTGCGATGAGCGGCCGCGGCTCGAGCAGAGGCCCGGGAAGCAAGGGTCCGAAGGGGGGCCGGAGCCGCCCACCGGCAAAGAAGGTCGCCCGGCGCGGCGGAAAGGGCACAAGCGGTAGCCGACGCAGCGATCGTGGTCAGCGGCGCGGTGACGGCCAGCGAGGCACCACGCCGATCCGTGCCGCCGACGAGGGACGTGGAGGATCGCACCTTGGTGGTGATCAGGTCGAGGGGCGTCATGCCGTTCGGGAGCTCCTCATGGCGGGAACCCGACGGACGCGAGAGGTGATCTTTGCCGGAGATCTTGATCACGCGCCGATCCTCGACGACATCATCGATCTGGCCGATGAGCAGAAGGTGACGATCCGTGAGCTCTCGCGCAGCAAGTTCGAGTCGATGACCCGGACCGACGGTGCTCAGGGTGTTTTGGCGATGGCGCAGCCGCTGCGCCCCACGCCGCTGGAAGATCTACTCGATCCTGAGCGTGACGGGACCCTGCCGTTCCTGCTCTTGCTCGACGGGATTACAGACCCGGGCAACCTTGGGGCGATTCTTCGCACTGCCGAGTGTGCGGGGGTGACGGGGGTGGTTCTTCCCCGGCACCGTGCTGCGCACATCACACCGACGGTCACCAAGACGGCGGCGGGGGCGATCGAACATTTGCGCATCGCGGTCGTCGGTGGCCTACCGGCCGCAATGAAGACCTTGGCCCAGAGCGGGATCTGGACGGTCGGCCTCGATGCTGGCGGCGATCGCAGCCTCTTCGATCTGCCGGTGGCCGATGAGCCGGTTGCCTTGGCACTCGGCGCCGAAGGTCCGGGTCTTTCCCGACTCGTGCGAGAACGCTGTGACACCGTTGCGAGCATTCCGATGGCAGGGGTGCTCGACAGCCTCAACGTCAGCAATGCGGCAGCGGTTGCGGTCTATGAGATCACCCGTCGCCGGCTCGAAGCGTCCGGCGAGTGAACCGAGCCCGCGACAGGGATCGAACCTGCGACCTGCTGTTTACAAGACAGCTGCTCTACCAACTGAGCTACACGGGCGAAGCGCCGAAAACGGAGCGACCTGGATCAGGCTAGAGGTCGCGGCGCCGCCCCCGCCGCCGAATCTGCCATGCTGTCGGGGAAGAACGCCGCAGGGCGGCGTCTCGACGAGGGAGTTTCAGAGCCGATGACCACCCACGGACGCTATACCGCTTCGGATTCGTCGTTCGCACAATCCACCGGTAACGCTGCTACCAAAGGACTCGTACTGATAGCGGTTGCGGTTGTGATCGGCTTTCTTTTGCTGTGGCAGGGAGGCGTCGGAGGAGATAGCTCACCGGAAGTCGCCGCTGCCGACGACGCATCGATCGATGCGGGCAACGAAGACGCATCGTCCGGAGGAACCGACGATGCCCCTGCCGATGACGGCTCGGGCGACGGTGACGACGCTGCTCTCGACGAGGACTCAGGCGCAACCACCGATACCACGCCGGTCACACCTACCACTCGCCCGCTGGGTGAGGTCAAGGTTGCGATCGCCAACGGTGTAGGCGTGTCAGGACTCGCCGGCCAGCAGTCCGAGCTGCTCAAGACAGCCGGGTTCGTGACCATTGCGGTCAACGCAAAGAACAACACCGAGCTTTCGGCTGTGTACTACGTGGACGGGTACGCCCTCGAGGCTGAAGCTGTCGCACTGGAGCTTGGCGCCACCGGTGCGGTGCTGCGGCCGGCGACGAGTCCCGAAGAACTGGTAGCCGACCCCAACCAGATCGAAGGCTTCCACATTTTCGTCATCCTCGGCTCCGATCGGGTCCTTGGCTGACCACCGTGCGCGCAAGCGAGTGGTAACGGCGTCCGGCTAGGTGGTCGAGGCGCCCACCCCATCGCAGCGAAGACGAGAACGGCCCGAGCCGTCACCTCGCAATCGCAGTTCGGGCAGGATGGGAAGATGCACCTGCTCGCCTGCGCCGACAAGTTTCGCGGAACGCTCGATGCCGTCGGGTTTGCGGCGGCGGTGGCGGCCGGCGCACCTGGTCATGAGGTGACCGCCCAGCCGATGGCTGATGGTGGTGAAGGCACACTTCTCGCCTTCGGTGGAGCGAACCGCTCCACTGCCGTGACCGGTCCCCTCGGCACGATGGTTGATGCTGGCTGGCGTCTTTCGCGGGGACGCGCTGTGATCGAGATGGCGCAAGCGTCGGGCTTGGTGCTCGCTGGGGGGGTCGAGGGCAACGATCCGATGGGTGCCACCACCGCCGGCACGGGTGAGCTAATCGGCAGAGCGGTCGAGGCAGGTGCCGATGAGGTCATCGTCGGCCTTGGGGGGTCGGCAACTACCGACGGCGGGCTCGGGGCGCTGCGTGCGCTGCCGTCTCCTTCGCGGCTCAAGGGCATCGATCTCGTCCTTGCGTGCGATGTCGAGACGCGATTCACCGACGCAGCGCGCGTCTTTGGGCCGCAGAAGGGAGCATCGAGGGCTCAGATCGGGCTCTTGACAGCTCGTCTTGAGCGGTTGGTGGAGGTTTACAAGAACGAGCATGGAACTGACGTATCGGAACTCCGTGGTGCTGGGGCGGCTGGAGGTCTCGCTGGGGGCCTGGTGGCCGCTGGGGCGCGGATCGAGTCAGGGGCGATGCTTATCGCAGAGGCAGTGCAGCTCTATGACCAGATCGAGGCGTGCGAGCTCGTCATCACGGGTGAGGGTCGCGTCGATGCCACCAGTTTCGATGGCAAGGTCGTGGGCACGGTCGTCGACCTCGGTCAAGCTGCGGAGCGGGCGCTGCTCGTGGTCGGTGGTGTGGTCGACGATGTGGCTCGGGTACGCCTCGATGACGCAGGTGTGGGCTGGGTCGATCTCAGCGAGTCGTTCGGCGCCGATCGCGCGATGGCAGAGACGGCGCTCTGTGTCGCTGAGTCGGTCAGCGGTTGGCTTTCGCGGTGATCGCCCAGAGGACAGCAGCCGCAATCGCGATCAGGATCAAGACGAATCGGAGTGTTCCGAGGACCGTGATGGCGACCCACCGGAGCAACACGACGGCGATCAGCGCCATCACGGCACCGATGAAGACTCGGGCCGGAAGCGATCGGTCGGTGGATGGGGGCTGCTCCGTCGTCATGCCCTGACTCTACGGCTGTCCGCACTGCACGGGCCGTCGGCCAAGTCAGGCGGCAAAGCCGGCCGGTCGGTGTGGGTCGCGCTGGCGCAGCCATACCAACGCAGTGGCCACGTGGCGAAGCGCATCGGCCTCGCTGTGCGTCTGCATTGACTGTTCGACCAGATCACGGACGGCTTTTTCGGGTGTGCCGCTGAGGTAGGCGACAAATTCGCTCAACCTGTCGTGGAGGAGGGCGGTTTCAGCGGACATGGAGCACTCCAGCTGTTGGTGGGTACCTTTCGAAGGAGTTGTCGTCCCCAACACCCGTCGGCTGAATCTTTTTCGCCAGAATCGACCCAACGGCTTGATCAGCTACACCCATCCACCTCGGGTTGGGTCGGTACCATCGTCACCTATGGCCGTTGTCCGGATCTCGAACAGCCTGCGTCCTCTTGTCGGCGGTGCGGCCGAGGTCGAGGTCGATGCAGGCGATCTCGGTTCGGTGATTCGGTTGCTCGGGGCCGATTACCCGGGTCTTTCGGAGCGGGTCCTCGACGAGAAGGGCCGCCTGTTCGGCTTCGTCAACGTCTTCGTCGGCGAGGTCGAGTGCCGCACGCTCGACGGGTTGACGACGCCGATCGACCCTGATTCTGTCATCGTCATCGTTCCTGCGGTTGCCGGCGGTTGATCGACGAAACCCGGGTTGCGATTTGGGACGTACTGCGGTTCACTTAGCAGTCGAGGCACGAGAGTGCCAACGTACCTCAACCGTCCTCCGGAGGAATGATGGCCAAGTCCATTTTGTTCGATGAAAAGGCCCGCCGCGGTCTGGAAGCGGGCATGAACCAGCTCGCCGACGCTGTGCGTGTGACGCTCGGCCCCAAGGGTCGTAACGTCGTGCTCGAGAAGAAGTGGGGCGCACCCACGATCACAAACGACGGTGTCTCGATCGCCAAGGAGATCGAGCTCGAAGATCCGTTCGAACGTATTGGCGCCGAACTGGTCAAGGAAGTCGCCAAGAAGACCGACGACGTTGCCGGTGACGGAACAACCACCGCCACCGTTCTCGCCTGGTCGATGGTCCGCGAGGGCCTTCGTAACGTGGCCGCCGGCGCCAACCCGATGGGCCTGAAAAAGGGCATCGAAGCCGCCGTCGAGGCCGCCGTGGAATCTATTCGCGACAACGCCCAAGACGTCTCGGAGAACAAAGAGCAGATCGCGAATGTCGCTGCGATCTCCGCAGCCGACGCCGAGATCGGCTCGACGATCGCCGATGCGATCGACAAGGTCGGTAAGGACGGCGTGATCACGGTCGAAGAGGGTCAGACGTTCGGCCTCGAACTCGACTTCGTTGAGGGCATGCGCTTCGACAAGGGCTACATCTCGCCGTACTCGGTGACCGACGCTGAGCGTATGGAAGCCGTGCTCGATGACCCGTACATCTTGTTCGTGGCCTCCAAGATCAGCAATGTGCGCGAGCTCGTTCCGGTCCTCGAGAAGGTCATGCAGTCGAGCCGCCCCCTCCTGATCGTGGCTGAGGATGTCGAGGGTGAAGCACTCGCCACACTCGTCGTCAACAAGATCCGCGGCACCTTCACCTCCGTGTCGGTCAAAGCTCCTGGTTTCGGCGAGCGCCGCAAGGCGATGTTGCAGGACATGGCGATCCTCACCGGCGGCCAGGTCGTCAGTGAAGAGGTCGGCTTGAAGCTTGACGGCGTCGGACTCGACATGCTTGGTTCGGCTCGCAAGATCGTTGTCACCAAAGATGAGACCACCATCGTTGAAGGCGCTGGCGACAGCGCCGACGTCAATGGACGCATCGCCCAGATCAAGGCCGAGATCGAGAACACCGACTCCGACTACGACCGCGAGAAGCTTCAGGAGCGCCTCGCCAAGCTGTCGGGTGGTGTTGCCGTTCTCAAGGTCGGCGCTGCCACCGAGGTGGAACTCAAGGAAAAGAAGCACCGGATCGAAGATGCAGTCAGCACAACCAAGGCTGCAATCGAAGAGGGCGTCGTCGCTGGCGGCGGCACCACGCTGATCCGTGCGCAGGCTGCGGTAAACGCCATGGTCGGTTCGCTCGACGATGCCGATGCGCAGGTCGGCGCCCGCATGGTGGCCCGAGCCCTCGAGGGCCCGCTCACTCAGATCGCCGTCAACGCCGGCATGGAAGGTGGCGTTGTGGTGAACGCCGTGCGCAGCCTCGACGGTAATCACGGTCTCAATGCTGCGACCGGCGAGTACATCGACCTGGTAGAAGCAGGCATCATCGACGCTGCGAAGGTGACCCGTTCGGCGTTGCAGAACGCGGCGTCGATCGCTGCGCTGTTCCTCACGACCGAGGCCGTCATCGCCGACGCTCCCGACAAGGGTGGCGCTCCCGGCATGCCCGACATGGATTTCTGACGTAGCAAGCGCATTCCTGAGAGCCAGTCGAGACCTGCGAGGTCTCGCAACTCGAACATCGGAAGCTCGGCCCTCGCTGCGTGCGGGGGTCGAGCCCGTTTTGTTGGTGGGTTAGGGTTCGTCCATGTCGGGTCTCGTGCTGCATCCGTTGAACGCGCCGCTGATTCCGCTGCTCGGTGAGTGGCAGGGTCCAGGCGAGGGCGCGTACCCCACGATCGAGTCGTTCTCGTACGGGGAGACATTGGTGTTCGGGCACGCCGGCAAGCCATTCGTGGCGATGAATCAGCGCACCAAAGAGCGCAAGTCGGGTGTGCCGTTACATGCGGAGGCCGGGTACTTCCGCCCGCAGGGCGATGGCTCGACCGAGTTGGTGCTGAGCCAGCCGTCGGGGATCGTCGAGATCCTCACCGGGTCGATCACCGAGACAGAGGCCGGCGTCGAAGTCGATGTGTCGTCGGTCGGCGTGCACACCGCCCCCTCGGCCAAGCTCGTGAGAGAGACCCGCCGGCGTTACGTGGTCGAGGGCGACACGCTCACCTTCGATTTCTGGATGGCGGCGATGGGTGAACCGCTCACGCATCACTTGACGAGCAGACTGACCCGCCAGGGGTAGCTAGGTCGCCAGGCGGGGGCCGTACCTCGGTCTGAAAGCGCTCCATCTAATCGGCGTCGTCGGTGACGGCAACCCAGTTGTCGGGGGTGTCCTCGGGCGGCGGGGGAGCGGCTCCCATGGCCGATCCGATCTTGACCCCGCTGATGTTCACGTATCGGCCGACGTAGTCGATCGCGTTGCCGCGCAGGATCTGTCGGGTGGACTCGACGGTCTCGCGAAGCAGCGTGAGCGGGGACTCGACCTTCTCACCGATCCACGCCATCCAGTGGGGCAGGCCATTGCCGATGCCGCAGTGGAGCCGACCCGGAAACATGCGAGCGAGCGTGACCCACTCCATGGCCAGAGCCGCAGGGTTACGGAATGGCACCGGTGCAATGCCGTGCCCCAGCACGGGTCGGCCGCACGCGTCGTTGTCGGTCGCTTGGAGGATGGTGCCGAGTTGGCTGACCCCGCCCGCCCAGTTGAGGTCTTCGATGACCCAGAGCTCGTCGACGGGTGGCGCGATCTCTGTGGCTGTCGATACGAGGTCTTCCGGCCGGATCTCCCGCATGAGCATGGCACCGATGTCGGTCAAGAAGAGACGGTAGTTGATGTGGCGCAGGCATAGCCTGGGATCCATGAGCCCGCGCAAGCGCAGCGAGCAGCGACTGGTCCGGCCTTGGTCGTTCGATGAGCCGAGTCGCGGCCGGCGGCCAGTGACCCTTGCGGTCGAGGAGCCGATGGCCATTGAGCTTGACGGCTATCGAGTCGCAACCACGATGCGCACACCGGGGAACGACTTCGAACTCGCGGTCGGCTTCTGCCACAACGAGGGTCTTCTCGACGGCCACAAGGTGCTCGAGGTGAAGTACTGTGCCGATGGCTCGGCTGCGGCGACCGCGTTCAACATTGTCACGGTCTCGACCGGCGGCAAGGCCCCTGAACCGACGCCTCGCCTCGCCACCACTACCTCGTCGTGCGGGTTCTGCGGCACGGACGAGATCGATGAGCTTGCCGCAAAACTGGCTCCCGTCACGGGGGACGCGGTCGATTGGAGCGTGCTGGCCGAGGCGCCCTCCACGCTGCGACCGACGCAGGACCTGTTTGATGCCACCGGTGCCGTACATGCGGCGGGTGTGGTCGATGCCGAGGGTGGAGTTGTGCTGGCCCGAGAAGACGTCGGCCGCCACAACGCAGTCGACAAGCTCGCAGGCCGGATGCTCCTCGACGGTCAGCTGCCGGCGACGGGCAAAGCGGTCGTGGTGAGCGGACGGGCCAGCTTCGAGCTCGTCCACAAGGCGTGGGCAGCCGGCTTCCGAGCCTTGGTGGCCGTCAGCGCGCCGACGGCGCTTGCGGTAGTGACTGCGGAACGAGCCGGTCTTCAGCTCGGCGGGTTTGCTCGGGACGGTGCGCTCGAGATCTACGTCGATAGCTGAGGAGGACACAGTGACGGTCAAGGTCCTCGGTGTTCCCTACGACGCCCACTCTTCGTATCTGCGAGGTCCGGCGTCGGCCCCCCCGGCGGTTCGCGCCGCATTGAACAACGGTTCGGCCAACTGGTGCACGGAGGACGGGCGTGATCTCGATCCTGACAGGGGTGCCGACTGGACCGATCTGGGTGATCTGGACCTTTCCGACGATGTGCACCAGGCGACGGCGCTGATCCGCCGCGCCGCGACTGAAGCGATCGCCGATGGCTCGAAGTTGCTTTCGCTCGGTGGTGACCATCTCGTGGCTTGGCCTCTGGTTCAGGCAGTGGCCGACCGCTACGACGACGTCACGATCGTTCACTTCGACGCTCACCCTGATCTCTATGACGAACTCGACGGCGACCGCTATTCGCACGCTTGTCCGTTCGCCCGAATCATGGAAGAAGGAAAGGTCGCCCGCCTCGTGCAGATGGGCATTCGCACCATGACGCCGCATCAGCGCGAGCAAGCTGATCGGTTCGGCGTCGAGGTGTACGAGGCGCGGGACACCGGTGTTGTCGTTCCGGCTCTCGAGGGCCCGGTCTATGTCTCGATCGACATCGACGTGCTCGACCCTGCGTTCGCTCCCGGCGTATCGCACTTCGAGCCCGGCGGCTGGTCGACGCGTCAATTGCTCGGCGCGCTCGGCCAGATTGCGGCGCAGGAGACCGAGGTCGTTGGTGCCGACCTGGTGGAGATCAATCCCGAACTCGACGTTCACGGACTCACGGCGATGGTGGGTGCGAAGATCTTCCGCGAACTGCTGGGCTTGATGCTCTGAATGCTTTCTTGGCGACGCTCTTGACGCGAACTGGATAGCATTTTGAGGTTCTCGGTATGTCGAGAGCGAAACCTTCTGGAGGATTCATGTCCAAGCGACTGCTGCAGCTTCTTGCGCTGCTGCTCACTCTCGGTCTGTTCGCCGCCGCATGTGGTGATGACGACGATGGTGGCGAGCTCGGTCTCGTCACCTCGGGCACGCTCACCGTGTGCACCGATGTTCCCTACCCGCCGATGGAGTTCGAGGATCCCAATGCCGAAGGTGGCTTCACCGGTTTCGACATCGAGTTGATGCGTGCGATTGCCGACGATCTCGGTCTCGGCCTCGCGGTTGCGACTCCGGGCTGGGATGCCATCACCAGTGGCCTTGCCACCGAGGCCGGCGACTGCGATATCTCGGCTGCATCGATCACGATCACCGAAGAGCGCGAGGAGAACATCGACTTCTCCGAGCCGTACTTCGAAGGAAAGCAGTCGTTGCTCGTCTCTGACGGCAGTTCGGCCAGCACCCTCGCTGATCTCAGCGCCGTGGCCGTTCAGTCCGGCACCACCGGCGAGATCTGGCTGCAAGACAACACCCCGGCTGGCGTCGAGGTCGTTGCGTTCGATGACATCGGTGCGCTCTACCTTGCCCTCGAGGCCGGAGACGTCGACGGTGTCGTCACCGACCTTGTCGGCAACCAGGGCTACGCCGACGACACCGGCGGCGCCATGGTCATCGAGTCATATGAGACCGGTGAGTTCTACGGCTTCGCCGTCCAGGAAGAGGGCGCCGAGGATCTCCTCGCCGCCGTCAACGAGTCCTTGGCCAAGCTGCAGGACAACGGCACCTACGATGACATCTACGGCGAATGGTTCCCGGGCGCCTGAGCCTGAACCGCGACGGCTGATCTGAGAAGGGGTCGGGCCGTATGGTCCGGCCCCTCACACGTTTTCGCATCATGACGAAGTTCACTCACCGCCAGCGCGCCCGCTACTACCAGATCACCATGTACGCGGTCGCGGCCGTGGTCACGTTGGTGGTCGTGTTCGCAGCGGATTGGTCGAAGATCCAGAAGAACTTCTTCAACTCCGAGATCGCAGCCGAAATGTTCCCCGAGGTCATCACCTCGGCGGTCAAGAACACGGCGTTGTACACGCTTGTGTCGTTCGTGCTCGGCATGATCCTCGCCCTCGGGTTGGCGCTGATGCGCCTGTCGAGCCTCAAGGCGTTCCGAGCGTTTGCGATTGGATACATCGAACTCTTCCGGGGGCTCCCGGCGCTCATCACGTTGCTGTTCGTCGGCTTTGGCCTGCCGATTGCGTTCAGCGGTTTCCGGATTCCGGGTGGGGTGCTCGGGCGCGGTTCTGTTGGCTTGGCCCTTGTTGCAGGTGCGTACATGGCCGAGACGATCCGGGCTGGGATCGAGGCCGTTCCCAAGGGGCAGACCGAGGCGGCGCGGTCGCTCGGCATGTCGCAGACGCGCACGATGTTCACGATCATCTTGCCGCAGGCGTTTCGCATCATCATTCCGCCCCTCACCAACGAACTGGTGCTGTTGATCAAGGACACGTCGCTGTTCTTCATCCTCGGTTCGACTCCTGGCACGAAGGAACTCACGAAGTTCGCCCGCGACTTCATGAACGCCGAGCGCAACGCCACGCCGCTCACGGTCGTAGCGGCGCTCTACCTCCTCATCACCCTGCCACTCACGTTCCTCGTGCGGCGGCTCGAACGATCGGCAGCCAAAGCCCGATGACACACGCCATCGACGTCCGACAACTTCACAAGTCCTTCGGTGATCTCGAAGTCCTGAAGGGAATCGACTTCACGGTCGATTCCGGCGAGGTCGTCTGTGTGCTCGGTCCGTCGGGTTCGGGCAAGTCGACGTTGCTTCGGTGTCTGAACCGACTCGAGGAGTCGAATTCGGGGACAATCCTGATCGATGGTGAGGACATCACCGACATCGATGCCGACGTCGACCAGCTCCGGAGCAACATCGGCATGGTCTTCCAGCAGTTCAATCTCTTCCCGCACCTCACCGTGCTGAAGAACCTGACCGTTGCGCAGACCGGTGTCCTCAAGCGATCGAAGGACGAAGCGATCGGTATCGCCCGCCAGATGCTCGAGCGGGTCGGCCTGTCCGACAAGATCCATGAGTACCCGGCTCATCTGTCGGGCGGTCAGGCGCAGCGGGTCGCGATCGCCCGAGCGCTCAGCATGAAGCCGAAGATGATGCTGTTCGACGAGCCTACGTCCGCGCTCGATCCTGAACTCGTCGGTGAGGTGCTCGATGTCATGCGAACACTCGCCGGCGAGGGCATGACGATGATGGTCGTCACCCACGAGATCGGGTTTGCCCAGGAAGTCGCCGACCGCGTCGTCTTCATGGATGATGGTGTCGTGGTCGAGGAGGGCAGCCCCGACGACGTCCTCCGCAACCCGAAAGAGGACCGCACGAAGCAGTTCCTCCGCATGGTTCTCGAGACCTGACCGATGCTGAGCCCGATCCGGTTTCGTCAGGCGCTCGTCCGGCCCCCCACCCCGAGTGTTGTCGATGGGCTGCGCGCAATCGACGGCCCCGACCCCGATTTTGCGCGCTTTGCTGATGAGCACGCTGCGTACGTCGCAGTGTTGCAGGCCGCCGGTCTGATGGTGGAGGTCATGGCTGAGTTGCCCGACCACCCCGATGCCGTGTTTGTCGAGGACGCTGCGCTGTGCGTCGGCTCCCTTGCCGTTGTGCTCCGGCCCGGAGCGCCGAGCCGGTCGGGAGAGGCTGACGCAATCGTTGCTGACCTTGAGGCGCGCTTTTCCAAGGTCACCCGAGTCACGGAGGGCTTCGTCGACGGGGGCGACATTCTCGTCACTGCGGACGAGGTGCTGATCGGGCTGTCGGCCCGCACCGACCGAGCTGGTGCCGGGGCGCTCATGTCGGCCCTGGCGTCGACCGGTCTGGCGATCCGGATCGTCGAGACTCCAAGCGACGTCCTTCACTTCAAGACCGACTGTGCGATCGTCGACGAGCGCACGATCTTCTCGACCGCTCGACTTGCGGCGAGTGGTTGCTTCGAGGGCTACGACGTCGTCGTCTGCCCTACCGGTGAGGAGGCGGCTGCCAATCTCATTCGGGTAAACGACGTTGTCGTGATGCGCACCGGCTTTCCCGCCACCGAGAGGCTCCTGACCGAAGCGGGCTATGACGTTGTGACGACCGACGCCGACGAGGCCGCTCGCATCGACGGCGGACTCTCGTGCATGTCGCTTCGGTGTAGCTGGTAGCTCAGACGGCGTACTCGAGAAGCCGCTCATAGAGAGGCAGCGCGGCCTCAAGGATCGGACCAAGCCGATCGGGGACAGGGTGGTTGGACGGTGGACGCGACGCGAAGCCTGTGGTCTCGTGAACGCTGTGGTACCAGTGCTTGGCCCACACGCCATCCTCGGGTTTGGGGCCGGCTGGCCATGACAGCACGGCCGGGTCGAAGGCGAGGCCGAGCGATGCACACACGGTGCCGAGTACGCCAGCGGGATCGGCCAAGAGCCGTTGAGAGTCGATCACGATCGGCGTGCCCCCTTGGGCCAAGACGGCGTCGAGCAACTCGACGCACTCGGTCAAGCCGGTGTCGGCGAGCGTGCAGCCCGGGAGCTGGACTGACAGCGACGCCAACATCTGCACCGGGTCGCGCGTCAGGAGCAGGTTCTCACACCGGGCCAGGTGGGCTCGATCGACGCCCTTGAGATGGTGCGCCATCTGCTTGACGTAGAGGTGCGGTGTTGGGTGCTCACCAAAGATCACGTTCTCGATCACGTCGATCGGATCGGTCGACTGGCTTGCAATGACCTCGTCGGTTCCTGGATGCCCGCGAGTGTCGAGCGTCATGTTGAACGCGTAGAACGGCTCGTCGAGCACCGTGAAATCGGGCCGCTCTCGCCATGAGTACATCAGCGCGGTGGAGATGTTGCGTGGCCCTGACCAGCACTGAATGATCATCGCCGGTCGCTGTATGCCCTGACGGCGGCAGCCTGCGGGATCATGATCGGTCGCTTACGTCGGCCTCAATCTCGGCTTCGTAGAGTTCTCGCAGCCGGATCGTGAAGGGGCCCTGCTCACCGGTGCCGATCGTGCGGCCGTCGACGGTGTGTACCGGTGTGAGCCCACCGAACGTGCCGGTCACGAATGCCTCGTCAGCGGAGTACACGTCGGTCAACGAGAACGGCGCCCGATGCACCCGGATGCCGGCAGCTTCGGCCACCTCACACACCAGCGCCGAGGTGATGCCGTTGAGGTTGTACTGACCCGTCGCCGTCCAGACCTCTCCTTTTCGGATCACGAAGAAGTTGGTGGCGTTGCACGTGGCGACCGCGCCGGTCGGGTCGAGCATGAGGGCTTCGTCGGCACCCGCGTTGGTGGCCTGGATCAAGGCGATGATCTCGTGGAGCTTGCTGTGACAGTTCAGCTTCTGATCGAGCGTGTCGGGCGGCGGTCGGCGCACGGTGGCGGTGAAAAGTGAAATCCCGCGGTCGCGCACGTCGGGATCGGCGGCCTTGTGCTCGGCGATGATGACGATGTTCGGGCCACCGATGTTGTTCGATGGGTGCTGACTGGGTGTCTTCTTGTCACCCCGGGTCACCATGAGGCGTATGTGCACCATGTCGTCCATGGCATTGCGGTCAACCGTTGCCCGCAATGCCGCTTCGACCCCGGACCGGTCCATCCCGATGTCGAGGTCGATGGCGGCAGCGCCGGCGAAGAGACGGTCGAGATGGCGGTCGAGGTGGGCGAACCGGCCGTGGTGCAGCCGGATGCCCTCCCACACGCCGTCACCGACCAGAAAGCCAGAATCGAAGACCGAGATCTTCGCTTCATGGCGAGGGAAGAACTCCCCGTTGATGTAGATCTCGATCGTCTCGTTGCGCTCGTCGGCGAGCGCCTGATGCGTGCTGCGGGCCATAGGCGTCACGTTAGGCCGGTCCAGGGGTGGCGCGGTGAGCCGGGGGGAGGTTGCCGAATCGGTGGAGTGTTGTGCTGACCGCCTGTTCCCGCACGTAGTGCAGAAGTTCGATCCGGCCGACGGCGATGACCGGCGCATCGGCGAGATGCACGTTCGCCTCGTTCGCTGCGGCTCGTAGATCTGCTCCGATCGGTGCGCCGACGACACGCGCTCGCTGTACACCGAGCGTGCCGAGTCGGCCAGCAAGTGCGTCCTCGGGTTCGGAGGTGGTGTCGCTCTCCACGAGCACCACGCCGGCGACGCGTGCGGCGCGGCGGACCAGCTCCAGATCGCGGGCATCGGCCCCCGGTCCGTGGCGGAGGAGTACCCGCTGGAGCCGGCGGTACCGGAACACGTTTTGCTCGCAAAACAGGCCGGTGGGGTCATGCTCGGGCACGAAGTGATCGGCCCAGACCTGCTCGAAGTCGTCGGGGTCACGGCTGGTCGGCGACCAGGTCCCGAGCTGGGCGACATAGTTCGGTCCACCGGCCTTCGCCCCCGGTCCGACCGTCGATCCTTTCCATCCGCCAAAGGGCTGACGCTGGACGACGGCACCGGTGATGTGGCGGTTCACGTAGGCGTTCCCAACGTCGACGGCTTCGGTCCATCGCTCGATCTCGCTCGGGTCGAGGGAGTGCAGACCACCGGTCAGGCCGAAGGCGGTGTCGTTCTGGAGCCGGATGGCGTGCTCGAGGTCGGTTGCGTGCATGAGTCCGAGGACTGGACCAAAGCATTCCGTTCTGTGAAACCACGAGCCCGGCTTCACGCCGATCCGAACGCCTGGAGACCAGAGATTCGTATTGCGATCGATCAACTCCGGTTCGACCAACCAGGTTTCGCCCGGTTCGAGTCGCTCGAATGCCCGTTGCAGGCGTTCGTTGGGCGGTCCGATCAGCGGTCCCATGACCGTTGCGGACTCGTTGGCGCCGCCGAGCCGGAGCGACCGCACTGCGTCGATCAGTTGTCGGCGGAATCGAGGAGACGTGTAGACCGATCCCACGAGGATCGCCAGGCTCGCGGCTGAGCACTTCTGCCCGGCGTGCCCGAAGGCGGAGCGAACGAGGTCGGTGACTGCGAGGTCGATGTCGGCGTGGGGGGTGATGACGAGCGCGTTCTTCCCGGAGGTCTCGGCAAAGAGTCGGATTGCCGGATTCCAGCTCCGGAACAGCTCGGCAGTTTCCGTCGAGCCGGTGAGGATCACGGTGTCGGACGTCTCCACGACGCGGCGGCCCGACTCGTCATCACCGGTTCTGACCAAAGCGCACAGATCCGGCGAGATCCCGGCTGCGACGATCGCTTCGTGCACGACCGAGGCGCAGCGGACTGTCTCCGGTGCCGGCTTGAGCAGCACCGCGTTGCCCGCCGCCAGCGCTGCGAGCACGCCACCGGCAGGTATCGCCACGGGGAAGTTCCACGGTGGAATCACGGCGATCAACCCGTGGGGGGTGAATCGTGCCCGAGGATGGTTGAGCTCGCCGATCCGCTCCGCGTAGTAGCGGGCGAAGTCGATGGCCTCGCAGATCTCGACGTCCGCTTCGGCGACGGTCTTTCCGGCTTCGTCGGCCATCGTCCGAAGCAGTCGGCCCCGTCTTGCGTCCAGTTCGTCGGCGACACGGTGCAGTGCCTGTCTGCGTTCGGCTGCCGGGGTCGCGCTCCACAGAAGCTGCGCCTGTCGTGCGCGTTCGGCGACTGCGTCGACCGCAGCCGGGTCGTCGATCTGCGAACCGTTTGTTCGGGCTGGTTCGAGGCTGCGAACGTGCCGCAACCATGCCCGGTTCGAGGGCAAGGTCGGGTCCGTCTCGGCCTCGTTGCGAAACGGCTGCGCGGGTTCGAACGCCGAGCGCGAGGTGCCGGATCGAAGCTGCTTGCGTCGAGGACCCAGAGAAGGCTCCGCCCGATTCGCAATCGACGAGCGGAAGCGGGTTGTTTCGGCTTCAAATACGGCGGACCCGGGCCGGAGGTCGAACAGGGCCCGCAGGAAGTTGTCAGCGGCTGCGTTCTCGTCGAGGCGTCGGAACAGGTAGCCGACTGCGACATCGAAGTCGGACGGATCGACTGCGGGTGTATAGAGGAGCGGACGGGTGTTGTTCGGGAGTGTTGCGGCCACCGCTGCGGCTTGGTCCTCCGCCATCCCTTGCAGCATCTCGACCTGAACTCGCGCGTAAACGCCTCGCTCTTGGGCGAGGATCAGGGTCCAGGCGAGGTGGAAGAGGTTGTGGCTTGCGAGACCGATCCGGAGACCCCGCAGCCGTTGGGGATCGAGCACCCAGTCGAGGCAGCGAGCGTAGTTCGCGTCAGTGTCGGCTTTCGTCGAGTAGGGCGCCTGCTCCCATCCATGGATCGCAGCGTCGACCTGTTCCATCGCGAGGTTTGCACCCTTGACCAAGCGCACCTTGATCGGCGCACCACCGGCATCGATGCGGTTCGCGGCCCAGGCGCTGAGCCGTTGCAGGGCTGGGAGTGCGTCGGGGAGGTAGGCCTGAAGGACGATTCCGGCCTCGATGTGGCGCCGAGCCGGATGGCCGAGCACACGCTCGAAGGCTTCCAGGGTCAGTTCGAGGTCGCGGTACTCCTCCATGTCGACGTTGATGAATGTCGGAGGGTCGGCCTTACTCGCGTGTTCGACGAGGTCGGTCAATCGCTCGCAGACTCGGTCGAGACTTTCTTCCCACGCCCACGGATTCAGCTGAGCTACGACACTCGAGAGCTTGACCGACACATAGTCGACGTCGGGTTGTGCAATCAGGTCGATCAGCGCGGCGCAACGCCGGTCAGCTTCCTCGTCACCGAGGACCGCCTCTCCGAGCAGGTTTACGTTCGACGCCCAGCCACCGTCGTGTTGTTCGGCCAAGTGATCAGCAAGTTCGTCTGCATCGGCGGGTGCGATGAGGTGCCCCACGATGGCACGCATACGGCGGCGAGCAAGCGGAATGACGAGCCACGGCATGGTTGGCCCGAGTCGGGCACCGCCTCGAAGCAGGAGGCGGTCGAGGGACGAGAGGAAGTGGGGGAGCGGCCCATCTTCGACCACGACTCGCAGCTGTATCGCCGCGACCCGAGTGTCGTCGGGTCGGGCAACCCGGTCGATGAACTTCATCACGAACCCGAGGCCGACCGGATCGGTCACCACGCCCTCGAGTCGCTTCATCGTCTGCCGGGATCGACGGGTCTCGTATGCCGCGGCTTCGCCGAGCCATTGTTCGACCATCGCGATCGCGGGTTCGATCGCTGCGAGTGCGTCGTCGGTGCCGGTGAGGGTCATGGCACCACTTTGACGGAGCCTCCTCGAACGCTCTTGTACGATCCGCTCATCGAGGGTGGATGTTTCGCACAATGCTGATCAAGCCAAATGCTGACGACGGTCTGTTCGACTGCCAGCCGGAACTGCTCGCGCTGTTCGAGACGTTGATCCATGTGATCTTTTGTGCGAAGGATCGAGACGGTGTCTACGTCGAGGTGAACTCGGCCTTCGTCCGTCGGACCGGGAAGTCGTCGAAGGCCGATGTGATCGGTACCCGCGCATCGGACCACTTCGCCACCGAGTTGGCTGAGCGTTACGAAGAGCAAGATGCTCTTGTCCTCGGAACGGGCGAACCGCTCTACGACGAACTCGAGTTGATCCGGCGACCCGATGGCCACCTTGGGTGGTACCTCACCACCAAACTCCCAGTCCGGGGCCCTGGCGACGACATCGTCGGGCTTGTGTCGGTAAGTCGCGATCTTGTGGCGCCGCCCGACGACCGCATCGGGCTCGATCAACTACGAGGCGTGGTTCGTCACATCCAGGAGCGCTTTGCCGAACCGATTCGGATTGCCGATCTCGCGGTTCTCGCAGACTGCTCAGAAGCACAGCTCGAGCGTCGGATGAAGCGTGTGTTCGGCGTGACCGCCACGCAGCACGTCCTTCGCGTGCGGGTCGAGGCTGCGACCCGGCTGCTCGCCGACACCGATCAGCCGATTGCTCAGGTTGCGGCGAACTGCGGCTTCTACGACCAACCGGACTTCACGCGTCGCTTTGCGCGGTTGACCGGCACGACCCCGGCGCAGTTTCGGATGCACGCTTCGAACGGCCAGACCGACCCCCCGTAGACTCGTCGCATGCTCGAACCCGTCTTGACCTCCGAGGGCGTCGCCGTCGTCCACCTCTTTTGTTGCCGCACGCCCGACACCGACGACCAAGCCGTGATCGCCGCAGTCGAGAATGCACAGGCGGCTGAGGTGCAGGTGGTCGCCGTCGCGGTCCTCGGCCACAAGGCGGAGCTGTGTTTCATGGCTCTGCACGCTGATTCCTGGAAACTCCGTGATCTCCAGACCGGGCTCATCAACGCCGGGCTGAAGGTCGTCGACAGCTTCGTGTCGATCACCGAGCTCTCTGAATATGCCCAGGGCATTCCCGAAGAGATGAAGAACATGCGGCTCTACCCGGACCTGCCACCAGAGGGAAAGAATGCGTGGTGCTTCTACCCGATGACCAAACGCCGTGAGGCCGAACAGAACTGGTATCGCCTTTCCTATGACGAGCGCAAGGAGCTGATGTACGAACACGGTTCGTCGGGCCGCCAGTTCGCTGGGCGAATCGTGCAGCTGATTACGGCCTCGACCGGTCTCGACGACTGGGAGTGGGGGGTGACGCTTTTCGGGGTCAAGCTCGATGACCTCAAAGACACCGTCTACACGATGCGTTACGACACCGCATCGGCGCTCTACGCGGACTTCGGACCGTTCTATACAGGCATGACGGGGCCCGTCGAGGAGATCGTCGCGCGCACCACCTGAGCCGTCTGTGCTGGGCCGGCGCGTCGAGGCGCTAGACTCCGTAGTTACGGTTCGCGGTGCCGTATCACCGCGTCATCCCATATGGAGGGGACTAATCCATGAAGCTTTCACGCAAGCTCACCATGGTGACCGCTGCGCTGTTGTCGCTCTCGCTGCTTGCTGCAGCGTGCGGTGACGACGCCGAAGAGGCGGTCACCGACGACGATTTTATCGTCGTCAACGAAGGCGAAGAGATTCAGATCCGGTCGCTGAACGCGATCACCGGTGACGTCGCCTTCCTCGGCGTTCCGAACCAGAACGCGGTTGAGGCCGCCATCGCTGACTATGGCGATATCGAGGGATTCTCCGTCTCGATGGGTCAGGGTCTCGACGACCTCTGCTCCGCTGACGGTGGCCAGGCCGCCGCGCAGACCATCGTTGCTGACGCCCAGATCGTCGGTGTGATCGGCACCTCGTGCTCGGGTGCGGCGACCGCTGCCGCCCCCCTGATCAGCGAGGCCGGCATCGTCATGATCTCGGGTTCGAACACCTCGCCTGCGCTGACCTCTGACCTGCAGGGCACCGCCGGGGACAACTACCACCCGGGCTACTACCGCACGGCGCACAACGACCTCTACCAGGGTGCTGCCATGGCTGCGTTCGTCTACAACGAGCTGGGCATGACCACCGCTGCGGCGATCCACGACGGTGACCCCTACACCGAGGGTCTCGCCTCGGCCTTCACCAACGCCTTCGAGTTGCTCGGTGGCACGGTGACCGGCTTCACCGCTGTCGCGAAGGAAGACACCGACATGGTCCCGGTCCTCACCGAGATCGCCGCCGGTTCTCCAGAAGCATTGTTCTTCCCGATCTTCCAGCCCGCCGGTGACTTCATCGCTGAACAGGCTCCGGGCGTTCCGGGTCTTGAGAACACGCAGCTCCTTGCAGCTGATGGCCTCCTGAACACCGACTACTTGGCGCTTAGCCAGTCCGAGGGTATGTACTTCTCGGGTCCTGACGTGCGCTTCGGCACCAACACCAACCAGGGCACCGGCAAGTCTGCGTCCGAGGTCCTCGCCGACTACGAGGCCAACCACGGTGAGGCGCCGTCCGCTCCGTTCTGGGGTCACAGCTACGACGCCGCCGCGATTCTCCTTGAGGCAATCGCGAACAACGCCACCGTCAATGACGCTGGCCAACTCGTGATCGACAAGGCCGGTATCCGTGCCTACATCACGGCGCTGCGTGGTTACAGCGGCCTTATTGGCACGATCAACTGTGACGACTTCGGTGACTGTGGTTCGCAGAAGATCACGGTCGTGTACCACACCGACTCGAGCATGGTCGACGCTGGCATGTCCAACGTCGTCTTCGAGTACGCCCCCTAAGCGACACTACGTCGACTCAGCGGTGCTGAGCTGATCTCGGTCGGCTCTGACTTCCGCAAGCAACGGCCCCCCTTTACCTGTGGTGGAGGGGGGCCGTTCGCGTTACCCTGACTCAGTCCCGGGGTCGCTTGGAGGGGAATCTTGACTACTGCAATGAGGCACAAGGCCGCGCCGCGAACCGGCGTGGACTGGTTTCTCCTGGTCCTCAAGGTCGTAATGTTCTCGGTCATCGGATTCGGCCTTTTTGCCTTCGTGCTGCAACAGATCGATCCGAACAACTGGCTCGCTCAGCAGATCAACGACGACGCCACCGGTCTCACCGCTGACCAGTTCGAAGGCCTGATCATCTCTGGCGTGTCGCAAGGTGCGATGTATGGCCTGATCGCCTTGGGCTACTCGATGGTCTACGGCGTCCTCGGATTCATCAACTTCGCCCACGGTGAGGTTTTCATGGTTGGTGCCATGACCGGCATGATCACCAGCAACAAGTTGTTGGAGGCGGGTGCCTGGGAGAGCAACTTCATCGCCTCGCTGCTTTTCATCGTGATGGTTGCGGTCGTTGTCTCGACCCTCACCGCCGTCGTGATGGAGCGGGTCGCCTACCGGCCGCTTCGAGGCTCACCCCGTCTCATCCCGTTGATCACCTCGATCGGTATCTCGTTCTTCATTCAGAATGTGTCGGTGGTGCTACTCGGCCCGGGAGCGAAGGCCTATCCCGACCTTCCCGACTGGTGGACCGAGACCCAGACGATCGGGTTCCTCGAGGTCCAACGGACGCGCCTGCTCGTCGTGGTCGTCGCCGCAGTGGCGATGGGGGCCCTGTGGTACCTCGTCGAACGCACCAAGACTGGCAAAGCCATGCGGGCGGTGGCCGAGGACAAGGAGATTGCTTCTCTCATGGGTATCAACGTCAATCGGATCATCGTCACGACGTTTGCCGTCGGTGGCGCGATGGCGGGTGTGGCCGGGATCTTGTGGGGGATCATGTTCCGATCGGTCGTCCACACGACCGGCTTTCTTCCCGGCATCAAGGCCTTCTCTGCTGCCGTCGTTGGCGGTATCGGCAATCTCGGGGGCGCCATGGCGGGTGGTCTCACTCTCGGCACCGCCGAATCGGTGGCACCGCTGCTGATCCTCGAGCCGCTCGGTGTTCGGGGGGTCTCGCAGTTGCGTGATGCGGTGGCGTTCTCCGCTTTGATCCTGGTGTTGTTGGTGAAGCCCACCGGCCTCTTCGGTGAGCGTCTCTCGGCGGACGATCGAGCATGAGCAAGACCATGACTCCCGAACTCGCTCCGCCTCGTGCGGTCCTCGATCAGGACTGGGGTCGTATCGGCCGCTTCGGTGGGCTGATCGCCCTCAGTCTCATTTTCGTCGCCTTGTCGAACATGCCGGTCTCGATGGAGACCTTCGATCTCATCGCAGACCAGGTCACCCTCGGCGATGTCTCGCTGTGGTGGCTGCTGTTGGTGGCCGGTTTCGCCGTCGGCAAGGAAGTCGTGCTTGAGGGCATGACCGCCCATGCCCGGGGGCCACGCGACATCGTGGCCGGTGCGTGCACCGGCGCGGTCGCCGCAGCCGGCCTCTCGGTCCTCGCCGTGTTGATCGACAATTTCGATCTCCGGGATCCGCTGATCAACTGGAGCCCCCAGACCCTCGAGAAGTTGTCGCTCGGCGGCAGCGTCGGCAGCGGTGTGGTGCTGTGGCTGGTCGCGGGCGCCGCGATCGGTGGCGTCGGGGGGTCGCTCCACGTGCTTTCTGAACGGCCACGTCGACTTTTCGTCACGATGTTGGTCTCGGTGTTCCTCATTGCGATTCTCGAGACCGTTCTGAGCGATATCTCCGAGGACATCGCGCTCGAGTGGCTCGCCGACATCGTGTACGCCAAGCGCGGCGGTCTCACGATCGTCGGTGTGGTGCTTGTGGCTGTCCTCTCCGGTGCTTATTCGTGGTGGGGTCGGGTGCGGGCTCAAGAGGCCAAGGAACGGTTCCAGAGCCTCGAGGGTGCAGACCGCACGAGAGGCAATGCCATCGCCTTCGGGCTCGTCGCTGTTGCCACCGTGGTCCTGCCGATGGTGCTCGGCGGTATCACCAACGAGTTGCTTGCCAATGTCGGCTTGTTCGTTCTGCTGGCCCTCGGTCTCAATATTGTGGTGGGCCTCGCCGGCATCCTCGATCTCGGCTATGTCGCGTTCTTTGCGATCGGCGGGTACACGACCGCAATTCTCACCTCTCCTAACCGTGGGGAGTCGTGGCCCGACTGGATGCCCGACACCCCGTGGTTCGCCGCCTTGTTGTTGGTCATGGTCTTCGCTGCGCTCACCGGTCTTTTCATCGGTGCACCGGTCATCCGGATGCGCGGTGACTACCTCGCGATCGTGACCCTCGGCTTCGGTGAGATCATTCGCCTGCTGTTCCTTTCGGACTGGCTCGGGGGCTACACCGGCGCCGCTCAGGGCATCACCAACATCCCCGGTGTGAACGTCTTCGGATTAACGACGGTCAAGGGAACGAATCCGCAGGCCGTGTTCTACCTGGTTGCGGCGTTCTGCGCGGTCGCCATCTATGTGTCGTGGCGTCTCGAGAAGTCGCGCCTCGGTCGGGCTTGGATGGCGGTCCGGGAGGACGAGTCGGTCGCTGAGGCGATGGGCATCAACACGGTGAACGTGAAGCTGATGGCGTTTGTCGTGGGTGCTGTGCTGGCCTCGTTCTCGGGCGCCATCTTCGCCGCCAAGGTCGGGTCGATCTTTCCGACCTCGTTCATCATTCTTGTCTCGATCGTGATCCTGGTGGTTGTAATCGTCGGCGGCATGGGCAACATCGCAGGTGTGATCGCCGGTGCGGTGGTGCTGATCGGTGTGCTCGGCGGCCCGAAGCAGCCCGGTCTGCTGCAGGAGTTCTCCAACTTCAAGCTGCTCATCTACGGCGCGTTGCTCATCTGGATGATGCTGCAGAAGCCGGAGGGGTTGATACCGAACGTTCGCCGCACCAGAGAGTTGCACCAAGAGGAGTTCCTCCAGGACGCATGGCTGCGGGGGGAGATCGACACCGATGCCGATCCTTCCGAGGGAGGGGTGGCCCCGGCATGAGTGAACGACTCCTCACCATCGACAACCTGAGCGTCACGTTCGGTGGCCTACACGCCCTGCGCAATCTCGACTTCCACGTCGATCAAGGTGAGATCGTGTCGGTGATCGGCCCGAATGGCGCCGGCAAAACGACGTTCTTCAACATGATCTCAGGCATGGTCACCCCCACCGAAGGCGACATCCTCTTCAAGGGCGAATCGCTGATCGGCCTCGATCCCAATCAGGTCACAGCCCGCGGCATCGCCCGGACATTCCAGAACGTTCGCCTCTTTGCGAACATGACGATCCTCGAGAACGTGATGGTCGCCCAGCATTGCCGCACGAAGCAGGGACTGTTCGGTGCCCTGTTCAACACCAAATCGTTCAAGGAGGAGGAGGCAGCGATCCGGGCCCATGGGGAGAAGGTCCTCGGGTTCTTCGGATCACGTCTCGTTGGATACCGCCTCGAGCAGCCCGCATCGGTGTTGTCGTACGCCAACCGACGCCGCCTGGAGATCGCGCGGGCGATGGCCACGAAGCCCGAGGTGATTCTTCTCGACGAACCGGTGGCAGGCATGAACCCGAAGGAGTCCGAGGAACTGACGGCGCTCATCGGGGAACTGCGCAGCGAGTGGGGCTTCACGGTGGTGATGATCGAGCACGACATGGGCGTCGTCCGTGATGTCTCGGACCGGGTCGTGGTGCTCGATCATGGTGAGACCATCGCTCAGGGCAGCTACGACGAAGTCTCGACCAACCCAGACGTGATCGAGGCCTATCTCGGTCGACCTGCGGAGGAAGCATCGTGACCGACCAGACCACAGCCACACCCCTGCTCGAGTTTCGGGGTGTCAACACCCACTACGGTGCCGTCCACATCCTCAAGGACGTCGACCTGGCGATCTACCCCGGTGAACTGGTGTGCTTGCTCGGCGGGAATGCGTCGGGGAAGTCGACCACGCTCAAGACCCTGCTCGGAATGGTCACTCCGACGACGGGTGAAGTCGTGCTCGATGGTGAGGTGGTCAACGACAAACCCACGTCCTACCGCGTCGAGCGGGGCGTCACGATGGTTCCCGAGAATCGGCGCCTCTTCAAGCGGTTGTCGGTCAAGGAGAACCTGCAGTTGGGGGCGTATCTGCGCACCGACAAGGACGGTATCGAACGCGATCTCGAGCGGATCTACGAGATGTTCCCTCGGGTG
>Ga0222718_10000133_pt1 | contig 73414 bp, 108 predicted proteins | sample C33_27DmetaG_FD_165045 | JGI IMG/M metagenome (GOLD analysis project Ga0222718, IMG submission 165045) | Estuarine water microbial communities from San Francisco Bay, California, United States - C33_27D | ecosystem: Environmental > Aquatic > Marine > Unclassified | place: USA: California... | reverse complement strand
ATTACTTTCCTTAGAGCCAGAAAAAATACCAGTAGAAAATCTCAAAGATGTTTTATCAATAAAAATTATTGAAGGATTAAAAAAATATGGTTTTTCAGGAGTTCTACCATTTCAAAATGAATCAATTAGGTCAATTTTAAACGGGGATAATTCAATTATTTCTGCACCTACAGGTTCAGGAAAAACAGAGGCATTCATAATTCCAATTTTGCAAAAAATATTAGAGAAACCAATTGAAGGTGTTTTTGTATTATTGGTTTATCCATTAAATGCATTAATTGATGATCAAGTTTCAAAAATTTCAGATTTAATTGATAAATGTGAATTAAATGATATAATTTCCACATATTCAATTCACGGCGGACAGAATTCACAGTACAAAGATAAAATAATTTCAGAGTCATATAAGAAATCAATTATTCTAGCAACAAACTTTGATTTCATTAATTATCATTTAATTTTACAAGATAAAAAATGGAATCAGTTATTTAAAAATGCAAAAATAATTGTAATGGATGAAGCACATTCATACACAAGTTTTCACGGCTCTAATGTTTACCATGTATTAAAAAGAATGAAAAACTATATGAAAAAATTTCAAATCATAGGAGCATCTGCTACGTTAGATAACCCTAAAGAATTTTTTTCAAACATGTATGATTTACCTGAAAAATCTTTCACACATATCAAAAGTGAGTCAAAAAGAAAACAAAACATGCATCGATTTTTCATTATGCCAAGAAAATATGGTCAAAGAACAACTATGGAAATGATTACAACAATATGCAATAAAAAAAAATCCAAACAATTAGTATTCAGCAATAGTCATAATGATGCAGAATTTTTAGCATCAAATGTAGAATCTATGAATGAAAAAATAAGAATACAAATTCATCGTGGCGGTTTAGAACAAAAAGATAGAAAGATGTATGAATCACAAATGAAAGAAGGGGAGTTAGATATTTTATCATGTACGCCTACATTAGAGCTGGGAATTGACATTGGTAATGTAGACGTAGTAATTTCTGCATTCAAAAATGAATATGATTCATTTATTCAAAGAATTGGAAGAGCAGGAAGAAAAGGACAAAAATCATATGCAATCTGTGTTTTTGATCCAGAGGATGCAGCATGTCATTATTTTGCACGAAATATCCCTGCATATCTGAATCAAAATCATCATGTTGAAATTAACAAAGAAAACTCCATAATTTCAGAAAAACATACTCTATCAATTGGAATGGAAAAACATGCAGCATTAGAATCAGACAAATCCAAATTTTTTGATTTTGCAAATAGCATTAATCTAAGAGGAGCGTCAGGAGAAATCACAATTTTTCACAACTCAAAAAAAATCGGAACCAGAGACACACCTGTTGGATATTATCAACTTCATCAAAATGGAATATATCATTTTAATAAAGAAAATTATCAGGTAAAATCAATAGATAAAACTGAAAACGGTGCAAATGCATTTTTAGAAAAATCTAATGAAATTCACAAAAGGACTATTCCCATAGTAAAGACATCATTAATGCAAGTGACAGAAAAAGAATCAATTAAAAAAGAAATTAATTCACATCTAAAAAAATTATCTTTACGTTATGGATTGATAAAAATAGATAGAACGATTACAGGGTATCTAAAAGGAAATTATAACGATACGTCAGATAAGTTTGAAACGTTTGATGGAAAAACAATATCAAATTGGAATAATTTTAGTTGGAGTTCAAAACATTATTGTACGAGTATTACTATACCAACTGAATTCATATCTAAAATAAATGGAGATGTAAAAAATTCATTTACATCAGATTCAAAAATACATACAATTACTCATGTTTTAGTTAATGCAAGCAAAATATTGACAAAATCAGAATCAAATGATATTGATGCATATTATGAAAATGGAATTATTCATTTGTTTGACAACACGTCAGACGGATATAATGGGTGTAGCAAAATAATTTATGAAAATTTTGAAGAAGTTATGAAAACCTGTTTTGATTTGATTAGTGAATGTAATTGCAAGGAGGAATCAAATACAGATCAAGAATCAGCATCAGATGAATGGGGAGGGTGTCCAAAATGTACATTTACAACAAATTATTGTCAAACAAAAAACAAAAATTTATCAAAAAAATCAGCATTAGATTTTTTTTCAATCATGTGTAGTGTAAGTAAATGAATTCACTAAAAAATGCAGAATTATTTGCAAAGACAAAACATGGAGGGAAATTGAATGTGATTGGAGTCTCATTTTCAAATCACTTAGAAAATGTTGTAAATAGGCTCAAAAGCTTAGGGGTGATTGATGAGGAAGTACTTTGTGCAGGATGGTTACAAGATATTTTGGAACACACTGATACAAGTTTTGATGAATTGTTTGAAAAATTTGGTAGAAGAGTTTCAACATTAATTTTATCATTAACAGAAACCAAACTAGTAATTGATACAAATGATAATTCAACATTATCGTTAACAAAAAAAAGAACTATTTCAAAAAAACAAAGGCAAAAAGAATATGGAATAAAGATCAAAGAATCAGAATTAGATGCAAAATTAATTAAATTATGCGACATATCAGCAAACTTAAGTGAATTAAAAAATCAAGTTATTTCAAAATCTAAAAAAAGACGTATTCTTAGAGAACTAAGATATTATCTTTTAATAATTGAAAAAGATCTTGCAATGCATACAAAATATCCACAAATAATTACTTTATTGGAAACAATTAATCAAAATTTGAAAATTCAAAATAACAATGTAGTCAAACTAAAAAAGAAATCCAATACAGGCACAAAACAATCTAAAAAGAACAAAGCATAGATCAAAATAAATTAGAAATAAATACTATAGAATTATCAAATAATTATGAATTTAAAGAAAAGCCTTGCAAAGTTTTGCATAATGAAAAAAGTTCGTGACAAAGCAAACGAAACTGACGACGAATAAAAAATTCTTAGATTTTTAACATCCTAATGGAATATTCGAGTTTTTACATAATGTGTTGTATATGGCAAAACCAAAAATTATGGATGCAAAAGTCCCTAACGGCACTAAAAGGAAAAAATTAGTTTTACGTCCCATAAAAATTAAAAATAAACACGACTATAAAGTTGTGACAGTTTCTAATCAACTGTAATAATAAAAACTCCTTTTGTTTTTGGATTTTGTAATTTAGTAACCATTTCTCTAGGCACCAAATCAGAGGCTTTATCACATTTTACAGACAATGTTCTAGGACATGTAAAATCACTTTTTCGTAAAACAATATCCTCTTGATGAGTCAAGGTTAAATTTGGATGTCCTTTTCCTTGTATAGAGAATTCATCATCTCCAACTTTAATCAAAAATTTAACATTAGTTTCAGGATTTTTTAATTTATTTTTTAATTCTTCAGGTAAATCATTGCATGAAGAGTTAGCACTAACACCTACAATACAATCACCACGAGTGGTTAGATGAGATTCTTTTGTAATCTCTATAGTATTTTTATGATTTGATCTAATGTTTTCATGGCCAAAAAATTCAATTTCATACTTCACGCCAAATCTAATAGGCTAGACTTAAATTAATCCTTCACGGCATTTTGATCAAATGCTTCCTGCACAACAAGGTTATGATCGAGCAATTACTGTATTTTCTCCTGACGGTAGATTATACCAAGTAGAATATGCAATTGAAACAGTAAGAAGAGGAACAGTTGCTGTTGGAGTAAAATGTAAAGAAGGAATTGTCATAGCAGTAGAGGAGAAACCAAGAAAATTACAAATTTCAGAAACTGCTCAAAAGATATTTCAAATTGATGATCATGTAGGAGTGGCTGCAGCAGGATATATTCCAGATGCAAGAAGTCAAGTAGATAATGCAAGATTCTTTTCTCAAAGTAACAAAATGATTTATGATGAAGAAGTTGAAGTTGAAACAATTGCAAAACATTTAGCTGATCAATGTCAACAATATACACAATATGCAGGAGTAAGACCATATGGTGTTGCTTTAATTTTGGGCGGAGTAGTAAACAATACACCTCAACTATACCTTACAGACCCAAGTGGAACTTACATTTCATATGATGCAATTTCTATTGGTTCAGGTTCTGATAGTGTTACAGACTTTTTAGAAAAAACATACAAAGAAGAATTAACATTAGATGAAGCATCAACATTAGCAGCTGCTGGAATTTATCTTTCAAGTGAAGATAAAGAGGGAACAAGTCATATCAGAATGGCACACATTAAGACAGAAACAGGTTTGTACGAATTAGTTTCAGATGAACAAATCGTTAATTATGCAAATACTGCTAAAGAAAAATATCCACACGGAAAAAATTAACTAGTTAAAACTACTGCGAGATTAAATTACATTGAAAATATCTGTTGCAATTCCCACATCCTCATTACAAGATGAATCACTTAAGATAGATAAAACTAGAAAAATTTCAGTTTTAGCAAGAGCATGTGCAATTTTTAAAATTGATACAATCTATGTCTATAACGAAGGCAATAATGGTTCAGATGGAAGTTTCATGACAATGATTCTAAGGTATTTAGAGACTCCCCAATTCTTGAGAAGAAGACTATTTCAAAAAGTAAATGATCTTAAATTTGCAGGAGTATTGCATCCATTAAGAATTCCAAGTCATAATACTCCAACAAATGCAAAAAAAATTGTTGCAGGAGATATCAGGGAGGGAGTGATAGTAACTGTCAAAGGTAAAAAATTTGTCGATGTAGGAATTAATCAATTAATTCAATTTTATGGCAAAACCCCAACTGGAAAAAGAGTGACAATTCAATTTAAAGAAGGATATCCAAGATTATCAGTTAAAGAAATTGACAATAGCGAATCAAAAACGTATTGGGGCTATGATGTCAAAGAAAGATCCAACTTATTTTCATTGCTATCAGAATGGAAAGGAAATATCATTATCACATCAAGAAAAGGCAAAACAGTAACTAAAGAACATCTTGAAAAATATACTAAATCTGAAGAAAACTTACTAGTTGTATTTGGATCTCCAGAAAAAGGAGTTCATGAAATAATTGGTGGAAGAATGAACAAAGTTCAAAATTCAAAATCATTGAATTTTTTCCCTAATCAAGCAACTGAAACAGTACGTTTGGAAGAAGCATTGCTCGGCACGTTAGCAATAATTAATGCTCAAAAATAATTATAAAACATGGCAGAAAGAAAAAATTTTTTGATATTTGCAATAGGCATAGGTGTTATGGGAGTAATTATTGGCGGAATAACTATTTGGAATATGATTTCAGATGTTTTAAAATAACTTAATTTAGTCATGATGGTTAACCTGTTAAAATATTTTGGTTAACGACAACTAACAGGGTTTAATAGAGGGAATTCGAGAGACGATTTAACAATGGGAGCTCGAAAAAGACATTCACCACGTAGAGGTAGTTTAGCATACTCACGTAGAGTACGCGCAAAAACTATGGAAGCAAGAATTAGAGCATGGCCAAGTAGATCAGCATCAGAAGAACCAAAAATTTTAGCTCACTGCGGATTCAAAGCAGGTTGTGTTCAAGTAGTAAGTATTGATGATCGTGAAAAAGTTCCTAATGCAGGAAAGCAATTAGTTAGTTTAGGAACTGTCTTAGTTACACCACCAGTTTTAATTTTAGGAATTAGAGGTTATTCAAAAGATCATGACGGATTACATGCTGAGTTTGATGTTTATTCAGAAGATATTCCAAAATACATTTCAAAAGAAATGACTTTTAAAAATAAAGAGGGCGCATTAGAAAACGCAGAAAAAAGTTTAAAGAAAATTAAAGAAATATTTGCAATCGTTGCAGTATCTCCAAGAGCTGCAGGATTAGAAATGAAGAAACCATATATTTTTGAAGCAATGGTTAGCGGTGGAGACATTGAAAAACAATTTGCACATGTAAAAGAAGTATTAGGAAAAGAAATTAAAATTGATCAAATTTTTGAAACAGGTTCAACAGTAGATGTTGCAGCAATTACAAAAGGTCACGGATGGCAAGGTGTAATGAGAAGATGGAATGTAAAAAAGAAACAACACAAATCAAGAAAGACAGTTAGAGAAGTTGGTTCACTAGGTCCAATTTCACCACAAAGTATCATGTACACAGTCCCAAGAGCAGGACAAACAGGTTTTCATCAAAGAGTCGAATATGATAAAAGAATTCTAGTTATGGGTAATACAGATAACGATAAATTAAAAATTAATCCAGATGGAGGATACAAACACTTTGGTTTGGTTAAAGGAGATTTCATTATTTTGAAAGGTTCAGTTCCAGGAACATATAGAAGACTAATCAAATTAAGAAGTCAAATTAGAAATGCACCAGTTAAAGTTAACAAACCAAATATCTTGGAGGTTGTAATATAATGAAAATTACAACATATACAACTACAGGAACTAAAGATGGAGAAATCGAATTACCAATAATTTTCTCAACACCATTTAGAAGAGAATTAATTCACAAAGCATGGATAAATCTTACATCTCACAAATTCCAACCACAAGGAAGACATCCAAGTGCCGGTCAAGATGTTGTTGCAGATTCAAATGATCCACCAACAGGTCAAGGTGTATCTCGTGTTGCAAGAGCTCAAGGCGGGGGCGGTGGAAGACAAGGTCAAGGTGCAGAAGTTGCTTCAACTAGAGGTGGAAGACAAGCACATCCACCAATTGTAGGAAAAGTAATTTACAAAAAATTAAACAAAAAAGAAAACAAATTAGCATTGTGTTCAGCTATTGCTGCTACATCATCAAAGACAATAATAGAATCAAGAGGTCATAAAATCGAGGGCATAGAATCATTCCCAATAATTGTTTCAGATGATATTGAATCAATTTCAAAATCAAATGAAATGGTCAAAGTACTAGAATCTCTAAAACTAACACAAGATACAGATAGATTAGAATCAAGAAAATCACGTTCAGGACAATCTCGACTAAGAGGCAGAAGTAAAAAAGTCGGAAAAAGTGTTTTGTTTGTTACTAAAGATGATAAAGAAGTGTCTAAAGCAATAGGCGCATTACCAGGAGTAGAAGTAAAAAGTGTAAAAGACTTGAGTGTCTTAGATTTAGCTCCAGGTTCACATCCAATCAGATTAACAGTGTATTCAAAATCAGCAATAGAAGAAATTGCAAAAATTAAATCAACACATCTAGAAGTAATGGTGAAATCACAATGAATGTAGAAACAGCAATGAAAATAATTGTCAAACCATACATTACTGAAAAGACATTTGCCATGATAGAAAATGAAAATAAAATCTGCTTTATTGTTGAATTATCTGCAAAAAAACCAGAAATAGCAGAAGCAGTCAATACACTTTACAAACAAAAAGTAATCAAAGTAAACACAGCAAGAACAATTTATGGTAAAAAGGCATTTGTTCAATTTGAAACCACTGAAAAAGCTAGAGATCTCGCAACAAAGATAGGAATGCTCTAATATGGACGATAAAACTCGAAGTAGATTAACATTGGAGGAAAAAATTGGTTAAAGAATTTCAATATAGAGGACTAACTAAAGAAGAGTTAGATAATACTTCATTAGAAAAATTATTCTTATTATTCAATTCCAGACAAAGAAGATCTCTTACAAGAGGGATTACAGATGGAAAAAGAAAATTAATTGAAGAAATTAAAGCTGCAAAAGCAGGAAAATTGAAAAATCCAATCAAGACACATCTTAGGGATTTAATTATTCTACCATACATGGTAGGCGTTACAGTAAATGTTTTCTCAGGAAAAGAATTTCGTCCAGTAAATATTACAACAGAAATGGTTGGTCGATATTTGGGAGAATATGTCATAACAAACAAGAAGGTACAACACGGTGCACCAGGAGTAGGAGCATCAAGATCCAGCCTTTACGTACCATTGAAGTGATTATTATGGGTAGATTCGATTACGCTTTCCAAAATTATGATGCAACTAGACATGTTAGATCATCAGTAAGAGAAAAAGACATGTCTCACAAACACGCAAGAGAAGTTGCAGTTGCAATCAAAGGACTATCCATTGAAAAAGCTAGAGACTTTTTGTTAGCAGTAATCAATCAGAAAAGAGCAGTTCCATTTAGAAGATACAAAAATCAAGTTGGACACAAAGCAGATCCTGGAGTAATGTCAGGCCGTTATCCACAAAAAACAGCAAAAGAATTCATCAAAGTTTTAGATAATTTAGAATCAAATGCAGAATACAAAGGAATGGATTTAGATAGATTAAAAATTGTAAACGCTACAGTACACAAAGGAGTTATTGTAAAAAGATTCATTCCAAGAGCAATGGGTAGAGCAACTCCAAAGAATAATGTATTAACACATGTGGAATTGGTGGCCCAGGAGATTTAGATATGTCAGCAGTGAAAAATGTTATCAAAGATAATTACAACATGATGTTGTTAAAAGATTATTTGAAAATTGCAATTAAAGATGCAGGATTTTCGCATGCAGAAATATCAAAGACACCAACAGGTACAAGAGTTGCATTACACGTTACAAGACCAGGTATAGTTATCGGTAGAAAAGGTTCAGGAATTAGAGACCTTACAGAAAAACTGGCAACAGATTTTGGTTTGAAAAATCCTCAAATTTCAGTTAATGAAATAGAAAAACCAGATTTATCATCAAGTGTAATGTGTAATAGAATGGCATCACATTTGGAGAGAGGAACAGCATTTAGAAGAGCAACCATGTGGACTATGAAACAAATTATGGAAAGTGGTGCAATGGGTGTTCAAATTACAATTTCAGGAAAACTTAGAGGTGACCGTTCTGCATTTGAGAAACATGTTGCAGGAATTTTACCTAGAGCAGGTCATCATGCAGAGGTTATAGTTGATGAAGATATTGCACACGTAGAAACAGCAATGGGTCTAATTGGAATTAGAATAAGAATTGCAAATAAAGAAAAAGTCATTCCAGAATTTGAATTAATTAAAGAAAAGAAAAAGAAAGAGGCAAAAGAAAAACCAGTCAAAAAAGTTGAAGAAGTTAAAGTTGACGGAGATGTTAAAGTTGAAGTCATTAAGGTAGAGACAGATGAAGAGAAAGCTAAATCAGAATCAGAACAAATTGCAATTGAAGCTGAAAAAATGAAAACTTTAGAAACATTAGAAGAAGATGAGGCAACAATGAAATGACCAAAATCAGTATGAAAACAGTAAACAATTTGAATGAGAAAGATCTTAAAAGTAAAATTCAAGAAAGCAGAACAGAGTTAGCAAAACTCAGAGTAGATTCATCTAAAGGAACATTAAGAAAAGAAAGTGGCAAATTAAAACCAATTCGTCACAATATTGCAAGAATGTTAACTAGATTAAATGAAATGGAGAAAAAGCAATGATTACCATAGATACAATTGCTAGACATGAGTTAATCGGTTTAGATACACAAGTAGTAGAATCAAGTAATTTACAATTAGTAGGATTAAATGGAAGAGTAATCAATGAAACAAAATCTATGTTAACAATAAACACAAAAAAAGGTAAAAAAATGATTCCAAAATTAACCAGTAATTTGAAATTTTTCATCAAAGGTGAAAGTTTCTTAGTTAATGGATCATCAATTGCAAAGAGACCATTTGAAAGAATAGGAGCAAAAGCATGACTAGAAACATAGGAATCAAAGTAAACGCACCTAAAGAGGAACCAAAAGATGGGGATACAAAAAATCCATTTAATGGAACACTTTCAATTCGTGGTAAGTTATTTGAAGGTAAAGTCATTAAATCAAAAGCAAAAGACACAGTAGTTATTCAAAAAGAATCTCCTGTTTACTTTACTAAATTTAAAAGATATGCTAGAAATACAAGTACCATTCATGCACACGTACCATCAAACTTAGTAGTAAAAGAAGGAGATGTAGTACTGGCTGCAGAGTGCAGACCAATAGCAAAATCCGTATCATACGTAGTAATTGAGGTAAAAGCATAATGGCAAAACAAGCAGGTAAAGGCGTTGAAGAGTTCCGTCCATATGTAACAAGATCAATACCAGTAGGTGCAAACATCACATGTGCAGATAATTCAGGTGCAAAAATTTTAGAAGTAATCAATGTTCCAAGACACAAAACAAGAGCATCAAGACTTCCTGCAGCAGCAGTAGGTGATTTTTGTAATGTTGTAGTAAAGAAAGGACCAGCAGAATTAAGAAAACAAGTGTATGGTGCAGTAATTGTTAGACAAAAATATGCAGTACGTAGATTAAACGGAGTTAGAGTTTGTTTTGAAGATAACGCAGCAGTATTAATTACTCCTGAAGGAGAAACAAAAGGAACTGACATTAAAGGACCAGTAGCAGCAGAAGCCTCAGAAAAATGGCCTAGAGTAGCTAACTTGGCATCAACGGTGATATGATAAAATGGTAAAACCAACAAAAATGCGCAATCGAATGATTTTCCAAGCTACAATTCAAACTAGAAGTAAACAATTGGGCGCTAATTTATCAAAAGACTTACAAAAAAAATACGGTAAAAAAAGTGCTAGAGTAGTAGAAGGGGACAGCGTAACCATTCTTAGAGGAGAATTCAAAGGAGTAGATGGTAAAGTTTCAAATATTTCAACATCAAAATCTAGTGTTGCAATTGAAGGAGTTAAGAAAGAAAAAACTAAAGGTGATAAATTTGACGTTTACATACACACATCAAATCTAGTAATTACATCATTAAACGGAGATGACAAATGGAGAATGGCCAAATTACAAGGAAAAGATCCTAGAAAACAACCTAAAGAAACTCCAAAAGAAAATAGTAAAGAAACAAAAGTAGAAAAAGAAGTCGAAAAAAAGGAAGATGAGAATTAATGGTTAGTATAGCAGGAAGTAAAAAACTCAAACGACAAATGGCTCCACAATTCTGGGGCATTGCAAGAAAAGATAAACGATTTGTAATTACAACAAGACCAGGTCCACACAAAAAGAGTTATGCAATTCCAACAGCTGTATTTCTTAGAGACACATTAAAGATAGTTTCAAGTCTTAGAGAAGCTAAAGCATCAATTTATTCTGGTAAAGTCAAAATCGACGGAGTTGTTAGAAAATCATTACATCATGCAATTGGATTAATGGACGTTATAGAATTAGAAAATGTTTCAGATATCTATCGTCTTGTGCCAACAGAAGGAAAAATATTGAAACCAATTAAAATTACAGATGCAGAAAAATCTAAAAAATTAGTAACAATTGTTACTAAAACAACAATAAACAAAGGTAAAACACAGACAGGATTTCATGATGGTCGCTCAACACTTGCAGAAGTAAATGGAAAAATTGGCGACACATGTGTTATGCAAATTCCAGATCAAAAAGTTTTAGAAATAATCAAACTTGAAGCAGGATGCCAAGGACTAGTTACACGTGGTGTAAATGCAGGACAAATAGGCAAAGTTGAAAGTGTAGAAGAAGGAACTTTTATTCTTCCAAAAAGAGTCATTCTAACTCTAGGTGATAGAAAAATCGAAATCCCAGCTGATGTTATTATGCCAATAGGTAAAGAGGAGCCTGTAATTCAATTAAAGTGATAATATGTCTCAAGTAACAGAATCCCCAATGAAAAAAATCTCATTAGAGAAAGTAGTTTTGAATATGGGAATTGGTAAATCAGGTGATGTAATAGATATTGCAAAAAAAGCATTAGAACAAATTTCAGGTAAAAAACCATCAACAAGAAATGCAAAAGATACCCAAAGAGAATGGGGAGTAAGAAAAGGAGAGCCAATAGGAGTTGCAGTAACAATCAGAGGTGATGACGCAATAGCATTATTGAAAAGATTACTCGAAGCAAAAGGAAATTCTGTTAATGGTAGATCATTTGATAATTTTGGAAATTATTCATTTGGAATTAATGAACATATCGATATTCCAGGTGTAAAATATGATCCACAAATAGGAATTTTAGGACTTGGAATTTCAGTTACATTAACCAGACCAGGTTATTCAATTCGTAAGAGAAGTAAACACAAAGCTAGTGTAGGAAAATCACACATCATTACGAATCAAGAAGCAAAGGATTATCTAACAAAAGAATATGGAGTTACGATAGTATAATGCCTAAAGATAGATCCTATGAAGCCACTGGTAGAAAAAAACATGATTTTGGAAGAGGTTCCAGATGGTGTAAAAGATGTGGAGATTATACAGCTGTTATTCAAAAATACGACTTAATGTTATGCAGACGATGCTTTAGAGAAGTAGCAACATCTTTAGGGTTCAGGAAAAATCGGTGATTATAGATGCCAGCAACCAATATTTTAGCAAATTTGTTCGTTACACTTTACAATAACGAGACAAGAAGGAAATCAGATTGCATTATCTTACCAACTTCGAAATTAGGTGTTGAAGTCCTAAAAACACTTCAAAAAGATGGATATATTGGAGAATTCGAACATATTGACGATAAAAGAGGCGGCAAATTCAAGATAAACTTGTTAGCAAAAATTACCAAATGTGGGGCTATCTCACCAAGATTCAAAGTAAAAAATGATGAATACAATAACTGGGAACAGCAATACTTGCCTTCATATGATAGAGGAATGTTACTAGTTACAACAAATCAAGGTGTCATGTCACATCACGATGCCATAGAAAAAGGAATTGGAGGATTTTTAATCGGATATGTCTACTAGTCAATTAGAAAAATTTCAAGACGAAGTGGAGATTCCAGAAGGAGTTACAATTACACAAAAAAAACACATGTTAACATTTGTAGGTCCATTAGGAAAAACACATCAAAGTTTCCGCAAGATTCCAGTAAATTTAGAAATTACAGATAGCAAAGTTCTACTAACAACAATTGATCAAAGAAAAAAAGACTATGCAATTTTACATGCAGCAAGATCATTGATTAGAAATATTTGTGAAGGACTGATTACAGGATATACGATTAAAATGAAAGTTGTTTTTGCACACTTTCCAATAACAGTAAAAGTAGAAGGAAAGGATGTAATCATTGAAAACTTCCAAGGAGAAAGAGCACCAAGAAAAACAGTCATAGTTGGAAATACCAAAGTTATTCCAAAAGGAGAGGATGTTATTCTCACTGGAGAAGTTTGGACAGATATCACTCAAACTGCAGCAAATATTGAATTAAAAACCAAAGTAAAGAACAAAGATCATAGAGTATTCTTAGATGGTATCTATGCTTTTGAAAAGAAAAAAGGTATCGACAAATAAAATTTCTACTAACTTATGAATATTGATCCAGAGTTTGTTAAAACAACTACAGAATTTATTGATCAAACATTAGAGGCTTACAAAGCAGCAGGTGTATCTCCAACTGTAGGAGATATTTGGGATTGTGAAAATGTGGGAGATTTTCTGTGTGGGTTTTTTGTAGGAGAATTAGTTGGCTCAATACTGAGTGCATTTCAATATTCACAAAAAAGAGATCCTACTGCCGATGAACATTTAGAAATTGTCGGTTTAGTAGAAAGTCGTTCTAAAGAAATTAAAGAATTCTTTTCAAAATTTAATAATTAACTTCATTAAATCCTTCAAAGTCCTAAGTCGCAAAGATTAAATCACTTTTGTCAAGGTTAAACCATGTGCCTCCCTAGCTCAGCGTGGTAGAGCAACTGGCTGTTAACCAGTGGGTCACCAGTTCAAGTCTGGTGGGAGGCGCATTTTATATTTCTAAATTCGAGTTTTGAAACATTTTTTATCTTTAATCTAGTGTATCACTAACAGAAAAAAGATTATATTTCTAAATTCGAGTTTAGAAACATTGATCGGTTGTAAGTAATTGGTTTACTCAATTAGACAACATAGATCTAATACATGATCGGGCAATAACAATATGCAGGAAGTTTACATTGGTTAGAACTAGAAGAGCCAATAGATATTGTGTGGATTGTGGTGCAAGACTGGTATATTATCCCAGATTATCCAATCCAAAAGCACCGAATGAACACAGAGTGTTAGTTTATGCATGTCCAGATTGTACAGATGACTTTGAAAAACCAAAAATGTTTTCAATAAAAAGAAATCAAGTAGAAGATCCACTAGAAACTGTAGAAATTGAGATTACACAGTTACAGAAAAAAGTAGCTTTAACAAAATAATTTTATGACTTATTCAGAAAAACCAAGAAGTAATGCATGGTATTTGCTTCCAATATTCATAGGAATGATTGGAGGAATTATTGGCTATTTGATCATCAGAAAAGATGATCCTCGTAAAGCAAAAAATTGCATATACATAGGAATTGTGATGATGATAATTGGAATTATTTTCAATATCATGCTATTAGGAGTTGACGTTGTCAGTAATCCAGGCTTTAATGTTAACGTCTAGCCAACACGGTAATTTCCCATCCTAAATTTAACTTATTTCTAAATTCGAATTTAGAAACATATCTAATTGATACTAGTGATTTATCAAATTTAGAATCATATAGAAGTAAATTCAAAAATTCAACAATGAGTGCATCAAGAATGAGAGATAATGTAGAAAGATGGTTAATTCATGAAAGTTTGTCATTTGATCAAGTCAAGAATGAAGAAAACACATTCCAAATTTTAGTAAAACATGCAGGCCAATATGGAATACCAGTAGAAATTTTTGAGCCAAAAGCACAATTAGGAATTCTAGTAATAGGGGCAAAAATAGAAATGAAGAATAATCAAATTATCAGATACAGAGGATTTAATGAAGAAGAAAGGACAAAATTTGCCAACAAAGTTTCAGATTTTTGCAATTCAATTGAAGCAATAAGTAAAATAATCAACGAAGATGGAAAACAAAAAATTGCAGTCTATGTCGTATTAGATGACAAAGATAACATCAACCAACAAGCAATGTTTGAAGCAATAGACAGTGTTTCAGATAAACATGAAAAAACAGCCAGATTTCTATTAAAAACATTTTAAAAAATCATAGATGAAAAATAGACAAACTATTTCTTCCTTAAAGGGGGGGGTAAAACAACAAAATATTATCAAAAAACAAATCATGTGATAATATGATGAAATTTTTGTAAATGATATTGTTTAAAAAATGGAAAAAAATATCCATAAAAAATATTTTTGAAAATGAATGAACAAAATGGCAAATAATGATAAAACTACAAGTTCATGCCTACGCGTTAAACCCCCCTATGAAAAAAGGGGTTTCAGGCATATGATGAAATTTTGGAAAACAGGCATTTTGATGGGGGGTTTAACACTTATGCCTAGATACAAAAAGCAAGGGTAATTCCACCAAGGTATCCCAACAAAGGATGGGCAATCTTTCTAAAGTAGGCGTAAAAGCTAAACCCCCACAAATTAAGTGAATTTGTAGAAAAAATCCATAGAAATTGAGCAAATATTTCCCAAAAATGAATTTGAGAAGAAGTACAATCCAGGTAAAAAATAATTCAAAATAATGAAATTTATGAAAAAATAGTCAATTAATCGTTCCAAATACCCCCCTATTTTGACATAATTTTTCCCTACAATATAAAAAACTTCAAAATACTAAAATGAAAATTTACGTTGCAACTATATATCAAAAAGTGAGTGACAAATTATGGCACGAATGGGCTTAGTAATTGTAATTGGAGCAATAATTGGTTCAATGGTACTAGCAAATTACATGTACATGCAATATCAAACCAATTTCATCGAAGTTAGTGAAGGAGAAACAGTCATCGTAGGGCCAGTGGAATACATAGTAACTTTTGAGGGCACACATGAGGGGGATAAAGAGACAGAGCCAGAAAATACATTTGTAAAAATTGGCATTATTGCAAAAAATATCAGTGATGAAAATACAGTTGTGTCTGGAGGACAATTTTTCCTGATAGATGAAAAGGATCAAAAACATAAGGCAGTTTTTGGTGAATTTTCATCAAAAGACCTATGGTTGGTAGGATTAGAACCAAACAAACCAATTGAAGTTACAACACAATTTGACATTCCATTTGATGAAGATGAAAATTATAAAATTGTCATAAGACCACAAAAGGATCAAGCAACAGTAGATACTGCATCAATTTGTCTAACAAATTGTTGATCGATAAATTTTAAAAAATAAAAAAAGTGTCAAATTTTATTATAGTAAGCGTAGTATTGTGTGACTTTTACTACATAACACATACTATTTTTGAAAAAAGTCATGGCAATATCTAAAGCCAAAAGAGCTGAAGCAGCTAAGAAAGCAGCAAGAACTCGTAAGAGGAATGCAGCTAAGAAAGCAGCTGAAGCACTAAAGGCAGCAGCAGCTCGTAAGAGAAAGGCAGCAGCAACTCGAAGGAAGAATGCAGCTAAGAAAGCAGCACCAAAGAGAAAAACTGCAGCTAAGAAAAAGGCCGCTCCAAAACGTAAGGCAGCTAAAAAGAAAGCAGCACCAAAACGTAAGGCAGCTAAGAAAAAGGCCGCTCCAAAACGAAAAACTGCAGCTAAGAAAGCAGCTCCAAAGAGAAAGGCAGCTAAAAAGAAAGCAGCACCAAAACGTAAAGCTGCTCCAAAACGCAAAGCCGCTCCAAAGAGAAAGGCAGCTAAACGAAAACGTTAAGCTGTCAAATCACCTTTTTTAAAAATTAACGTATTAGATATACCATATTTCTAAATTCGAATTTAGAAACATTATAAATCCACAGACGTAAATCAATCAGACATCTGCAACTCAGGTAAAACAAAAATTTTTTCAGGCTTAATTTTCAAAATGATTCGTTTCTCATTTTCTTGCTTAAAGGGATAATTAGGACGTCCCATATACTGTTGAGTTAATTTATCTGCATGAGAGTAATCGGCATCAGAAATTATTTCAATTACTTTACCTCGAATTGTGGTCATATCAAGAGGATTGTCATTGGAGGTAACGGACACTGCAACACGAGGATCACGTAAGATATTTTTGTGTTTTATCCTACCCTCAGCAGTATTTACTAAGATAAATCCATCCTCATAATTTGCCCAAACAGGAGAAACCTGGGGAGAGCCATCTTTCATTATAGTTGCAATGAAAACAAGATTTTTTTCTGAAAATAATTTTACAACTTTTTCATCAGTCATTTTTCTACAATTTGTAACATCCATAAAATAAAGTTTGGATATGCAAAATTTATCATATTTTTATCAAAATTTTGAGCATTTTGGTTTTACAATGAAAGAATGAACAGATCGCAAAATAAAAAACAATACAAATTATTTTTTATTGGATTTTTCAAGCACGTTAGTCATCGCCCTATTCATAATTTCCATTACCAAATATTGCGAATATTCATTAGATTTCTTACCCTTAGATTTACCAGTTTTAGGTCCAAGAGATTTGAGAATCTTTTCAATTTTCTCAGATGTATTATCAATGATTTTTGAATATGTTGAATCAAAGTTTTCAGGTGTTTGAAAATCTAAGAGTTTTGTAGAAGTGCTGTAAAATTTAGTGATAGCACCTCTAGATTCTTCAATTCTTGCAATTTCAATTAATCCAGAATTTTTTAAAATTTCCAAATGATGTCTTACTGTAGTAAGTGCTTTTTTGAATCCGTGTTTTTTTAGTGCAGTGGATATTTGATCAGCAGACATTGTCTGTCGATATAGAATTTCTACTATTTTTGCTCGTGCAGGGTCTTCAATTGCGCGTGCATCATCTGTGCTCGTAGTAACAATACGATTTACTTTAATCTCTTTTTCTAATAATGTAGACATACAAGAATTGATTTTAATCTGATCTAAAAGATCCTTGTATCATATTTTTTTGTCTAATCGCATCAATTTTTGTTTACTTTAATAAACTTAGTACCAATTTTAAAAAAATACCTTATGCTACAAAAACTATTGTAATGCATCTAAATAATATAGTAGCACTACAATAATCATAATAGCGTTTGATAGTAATTAGTACTGCATTGAATAATATTGTAGGGGTTAAAAAAATATGAAAAAAATGAAATTTCAAAACATATGTCGTCAAATAGGCCATGTAGGGATATGATCAAGATAATATGAAAATCAATATTCGAGTTGAAAGTTAGCTAACAGTCAACATTACGTATAGAAGTTATCTAAAGAGATAATCCAGTTAATTTCTCATATGCAATTACATAACGTTGAGTAATTGTTTGAATTATTTCAGAAGGAATTTCTGGAGCAACAGGTTCTTTACCGTTTTTTCTATCATCTTCAAATTGTTTTTGATAACCATTAGCAGTTAACCAATCACGTAAAATTTGTTTGTCGTATGATTCTTGAATTTTTCCAATAGCATAGGATTCTTTTGGCCACAATCTATATTCATCAGGTCCAATTGAATCCCCTAAAACAATTTTACCATCTAAAATTCCAAATTCTAATTTTAAATCAGCTAAAATAAAACCAGCATTATCGGCAATAGTTGCCATTTGAGCATAAATATCAACAGATGTTTGTTCCAACCAGGAGTACTGTTCTTCAGAAACTAGATTCATTTCTAATGCTTTTGTTTTGTCAACAGGAATATCATGTTCAGACTTTGTAGTTGGATCAAAAAACGGTTCAGTTAATTTTGCAGCCATTTGGGTATCAGTATCCTCTGGTAATTCTACATCACCATTTTTCCATCGACCAATTAAACTACCATAAAAATAGCCTCGAACTACACATTCCATAGGAATCATTTTCATTTTTTTTACTGAAATTTCAGTTTCAGATTCTCTTTTTATGAAATGATTTGGAACATCTAGTTTATCAAACCAAAATTCAGCAAAATGACACAAAACTTGGCCTTTTTTTGGAATATCCTGACTAAATTTTACATCATAAGCAGATACCCTATCAGAAAATTTGAAAAGTAGTGAATATTCATCTTTTTCATATAGATCTTTTACTTTTCCACTAGTTAGAAACTTCAATTAATTATGTTGAAATTTAATAGAATTTAACTGATAGGAAAAAGTATTAAAAATAATATTTATTTTATGTCTATTCCATTCCAAAATGCAACCATACCCTTGATCTTATTTGCTGCATCATTAGGTTCGGCATAATACCATGCACAATCTTTGTTGGTTTTACCATCTACAGTTACCGAATAATAATTTGCTTTTCCTTTCCAACCGCATACTGTAGTTAGTTCAGTTTTTGTAAAAAATTCCAACTTTATCGAATCAAATGGAAAATAATGATTTCCTTCAACAATTTCAGTATTGTCACTTTCAGCAATTACAACATTGTTCCACATTGCTTTCATGAAATTATTAGAAAATTACCATATTTAATCAAATCTTAATCGTTTGTGGATAATTTATAATTTAAATTACCTAAAACTTTGTTATCAAACTAAATTTTTGCTTTGACTTGTTCACGTTTTGTAAAGTCAGGTTTTATTCCAAGAGAATCATAATTTCCAGATGAACATGTAAAGCACATGGAATCCTTTGGCATTCCAACTGCATCAGCTAAATTCTCAGCATCATTGTATCCCAAAAAGTCAACACCGATACTTTTTCTAACCATTTCAGTTATTTCCTCAGTAGTCATTTCTTTACCATTAGTGAATGTTGCAAGTTCCTCTTGAGATGGGAAATCAATTCCAGCATAACAAGGATAATTGATTTGAGGATATGTAATTAACATGCTGATTTTTTTAGCCCCTGCTCTTCTGAGTGCTTTGATAATAGCTTTAGAACTTGTTCCCCTTACCAAACTATCATCAATAACTACAACATGTCTGTCTCTAATTATTTCACTAATTGGAATAATCCATCTGTTAATTTCTACTCTGTCACTTTGATGTGGTTCAATAAAACTTCTCAAAGGACCTTTCTTGCTGTATCTATCTTTGAGAAGGCCTTCATCAAAGGATACTCCAAGTTCTTGTGCGTAACCCAAGGCTGCAGGTCTTGCTGAATCTGGAACAGGTATTACTAAATCTGCATCTTTAATTGGGAATTTTTTTGCCATAAATCTTCCAATGTTTTTTCTAGAAACGTAAATGTTATGGCCTTCCATCATACTTGATGGATGTGCAAAGTAAGTAAATTCAAAAGAACAATGTGCACGAGACTTGTCATCTGAAAACTTTTCAGTCTCCAAACCATTTTTACTTAATTTGATTAATTCACCAGGAGTTACATCACGTTGTAACGTTGCAGCAACTGCAGTTACAGCTGCTGATTCAGAAGTTACAATGTATGTATCATCAGATTCCTTATGTCCTAAAACCATCGGACGAAATCCTTTAGGATCTCGTGCAGCATAAACAGAATTATCATCAGAAATAAAAGTAAAACAATACGAACCAACCATTTCATTTTTTAAAATTGAAAGTGCTTTTCCCATTTCCCCATTTTCAGAAATTAATGAAACCAATCTTTCTGCAGCAACTAATGTATCACTTGCATTTTGAGGAGTAAAAGAACAACCTCCAACTAAATTAGATAGTTCCTGAGCATTGGCAATTGTTCCATTATGTGCAACACAAAGATCTTTTACTTTGAGTGGTTGTGCATTGGCCAAAGTGCTTGTTCCCATTGTAGAATATCTGACATGCCCAATTACACAAGGAGATGCATATTCCTGTGCAATTTTTTTAAATTCAGAAGATGAGTGAGAAACTAGACCTACTTTTTTGAATGGTGGTTTGTTAGGTACTGCAAATCCCCAGGCCTCTTGTCCTCTGTGTTGTAAAGCACGTAATGCATCAAAAACCATAGGAACGACATTCTTTCCAGACAGACTGTAAATCCCTACTACTCCACAATTTTCTTTGACTTTAGGCACGTAGAACCATCTCCCTTAACGAATTAAACCAAGTCTTTTGTGCCTTATCAACGCTTAGATCAATTATTGGTTTAGAATCATTACTAAATTGAATGGAGTCACCAGCAAACTCACCAATTACTGAATATGATACATTGTGTTTTTTCAATACCTCTTCCAGATTTTGAATATTTTCTTTTTCAAATGTAATTAAATATCTTGAATGACTTTCTGAAAATAAAATCTTATCAGAATCCAATTTTTCGCCAGGTATTTTTTCCAATGAAATGTTACACCCAATTTGATTTGTCATGCAAAGTTCAGATATTGCAATTGCCAATCCGCCTTTAGAACAATCATGTGCAGATTTGATTAATTCATTTTCAATTATTTCCAATACAGAATCCATATTTTTCTTGGATTCTGTAAAGTCAACTGCAGGGCACTTGCCTCCAACAAATTTGTGAATGTATTCAGAATATTCTGAACCTCCCAATTCATCTCTAGTTTCACCAATCAGAATTAATGAATCTCCAGAATTAATTTTTTGAATCCTCAAAGGTTTCTTTTCAATTAAACCAATTACACCAATTACTGGAGTTGGTTTGATTGGACCATCAGATGTTTCATTGTACAAACTCACCTTACCACCAACACATGGAATTTCAAAGTCTTTTGCAAAATCAGTCAGTCCTTTAAGGGATTCTAAAAATGTCCAAAATATTTCAGGATCATTTGGATTTCCAAACTGAAGATGGTCAAGCATTCCTATTGGTTTTGCTCCAGTACAAACTACATTTCTACACGCTTCTTCAAAACAACCAATTGCACCTTCACGTGGATTAATGTAGCACTGTTTTGGATTACCATCAATCTTAATTGAAAGAGATTTTCCATTATCTAGCCTCAAAACAGATGCATCATGACCAGGTTTTGTTACAGTTCTAATTCCAACCTCATGATCATATTGGCCATAAACCCAAATCTTACTTGCAATATTTGGAGAACCAAGCAATTTCATCAAGGTTTCAGAATAATCAGATAATTGTGGGAAAGATTTTGCTATCTCAAGATTTTCAAGATATACAGGTTTTCTTGAAGGTAAATCAAGCAAAGTTGCATTTGCAACAATATCTGTAGAAATATTTGCAATTGAAGTTTCACCTTTTTTTACATGCATTTTATTGTCAAATGTTACGTGTCCAATTACAGAGCATTCAATTCTAAATTTCTCACAAATTTTTTGTAATTTAATTAATTTTTCACTGTCAGTAACAATCAACATTCTTTCTTGAGATTCAGAAATCATTATTTCATCAGAATGCATGTCAGACTCACGAGTATGGACTTTATCCACATCCATTTCTATTCCAATATCTAATGCATCAGCAGTTTCAGACACAGCACATGACAAACCACCACCGCCAAGATCTTTCATTGCATGAATTAATTGTTCATTACGTGCTTCCAAAATTGCTTCAATGATTAATTTTTCAATAAAAGGATCAGGGATTTGAACAGCTGAACGATCCTCAGTTTCTAAAGAATCAGATGCAAATTGAGAACCACCAATACCATCTCTACCAGTGGCACCACCCAATAGAACTACCAAGTCCCCTTTTTTTGCATGATTTTTAATTAAATTATCTTTTTTTCCAAACCCGATTGCAGCTACATCAACCATTGCGTAATTTTTGTAGCATTCATCAAATTCAACTTCACCTCCAACTGTAGGAATTCCTAAACAATTGCCATAATCTGCAATTCCAGTTACTGCATTTTTAAAAAGCCATTTTGCATGTTGATCATTTTCAATATTTCCAAAACGTAATCCATCAAGAAGTGCAATGGGACGAGTTCCAGCAGACAAAATATCTCTAATTACTCCTCCAACACCTGTTGCAGCACCACCATAAGGCTCAACTGCTGAAGGATGATTATGACTTTCAATATGGGCAGTTACAACATATCCATCTCCGACATCTAAAACTCCAGAATCATATCCTTTTTCATTAATTACCAATGGCCCATCCATGGGTAACATTTTGAGATGTTTTTTAGAAGATTTGTAAGAGCAGTGTTCGGACCATTCAGCTGCTACAATTTGTAATTCAGTTGGAGTTGGGTCTCTACCAATTTTTGTTTTTAATTCCTCTAATTCACGTGACTCTAAACTCAATTTTCAATTCCTGCCTTTTTCAATAGAGATTCAAAAATTAATGAAGATGGTTTGTTATCTTGAGGATTGATTTCGGATTCAACAGCTCTTTCAGGATGAGGCATCATGCCAACTACATTTCCATCTTCATTGCAAACACCAGCAATTTGATTTAACGAACCATTCACAACTTTATCATATTTGAAAACAATCTGATTCTTTTCTTCAAGTTTGTTCAATGTCTCATCATCTACATAATAACGTCCTTCACCATTTGCAATTGGTATAGGTATTTTCTGGTTTAATTCAAATTGATTTGTAAATGGAGTCTTATTATTTTCAACAATCAAATTTGTCCACTCACACATAAAATTAAGAGAATCATTTTTGAGCAAAACTCCAGGCAACAATCCAGATTCTACCAAAATTTGAAATCCATTACAAACTCCTAAAATTGGAAGTCCTTTTTGAGCAATTTTTTTTACATCTTGTATAATTGGACTATTTGCAGCAATAACTCCAGCTCGTAACCTATCACCATATGAGAACCCACCAGGCAAAATGACAGCATCAAGATTATCAGGAAGAGGCTTGTCATGCCAGCAATATTGGGCATTTAGATTAAAAACATCAGATAATACATGAAACATATCACGATCGCAATTACTTCCAGGAAAAACTACAACTCCAACATTCACAATAGATTTTAGTTTCAGAGTTATTTAATTTGAGCCCAGCCTAATACAATTTTTAAGTGAATAATTTAGGGGATCGCTATGGCAAAAGTCAGAGACATCATGCAAAAGAATGTAATTACAATTGAAAGCATAAAAAAAGCACATGATGCAGCAATTATTCTTAAAGAAAAAGAGATCAGTTTTGTAGTAGTGGTCAAAGAAGGAAAGCCAATAGGAATTGTTTCAGAAAGAGACATTGTAAGAAAAATTGTTGCAGACAGCAATGATGCACAGGCAACACAATTAGAAACAATTATGTCTAAAAATTTCAAATGGGTCGAACCAAACGCATCAATTGAATCAGCAGTTCAAAAAATGTTAAACAACAACATTAGACGCCTAGTAGTTTTGGAAAATGAGAATTTAGCAGGAGTAATCACTCAAACAGATTTAACAGAATTTCTGAGAAGCAAAATTTTGATTAATGCAACTGTTGAAAATATTGAAACAAATTAAATGTCAAAAACATCAATTTTGACAATACTGACCATAGGATTGTAAATTCTTAGTTCATCACAAATCTCCTTAACCTTTGACTGAGCAGTTTCTTTATCTTTTTCATCAATTGAAAATTTTAACATTTTTGCAGTTTTAATTTCAGATACATTTTGATGGGTACCTTTCAAAACTAAATCATTCAGAATGGTTTTTCCTTCAGGATCACTAATCCCAGGCTTGTTTTCTATTGTCACATGAACCTGATAACTTGTCATATCATCGAGTAGTAAAATACTGATTAATCTATCTTCCGAATAATTTCAAAAATTATAGCAGTCCACTTTGTATTAAAAATGATTTTAATTTCTCTTTTGTATTTACGTCATCAAATTTATCGTCTTGATCAATAGGTAATAGTTCATGTCCATTTAAAATTAAATTATGAGGTCCCAAGTCACGAGCATTATCAGTATTCATAGAATTAATCATATCAAGTACCTGATCATTAGTAGGATAGACACCATTATTTTCCAGAAATGTTCTCAAATCAATTCCTTGAATCCAATTTCTTTTTTCATTTCTTGAACCATAATCAATTAGGATTTCATCAAAATTTGATTTAATATCAATATGGGAATCAGGACCAAATTCCTCATCATATTTTTCAGTTCCACGCCAAGCACGATCAATTGTTTTAGATTCAGTATTTTTTAACAACCACATGTTTCTTTCAAGTTTTTGATTTACAGCGTCACCCAAACCGGATTTATTTTTGTTCAGTAATTGAGGTAAAAATTTTTCAAGTTTCAATTTTTCACTTTTAAGTCGAGATGAATTTTTTGTAGCAGTATTTTCTAAGGAATTAGGGTGTTCAAAAAAACAAAATGAACTCATAGAGACAAGAAGTTCAAGGACATCTTGAAAAGGCTCATCAAAGTGATGTACAACATTCAAAGCCAATACAATATCAAAATGCTGAACTTCTTTGAGATTCTGTAAATGTTTCAAATTCATTTGTTTTTCGAGGAGTAAAATATTCTGATTATTGTTTTTTTTACAAGAATCTAGCAAATTTCGTTTAGAATCACCCTCCACAGCAACAAAAACACCAGAAAAATCCTCAGATAATCGAAATGTGAAATAACCTTCAGCTGCACCCAAATCTAAAACAGATATTGGACGATTGAATTTTTTACAAAATTTTAAAATTTCTTGATAACGTTCTACAGACTCTCTATATCCTAAAGAAACAGTCTGTCCCTGTATTCTAACATCGTTGTAAGTATCTATTTGGATTGATTTGTTTTGAGAAATTTCTTTTTTTTGTAATTCAGTATATTCGCTAGAATTTTTGAGAATTAAAGACAGTTGTTCTAAATTTATTTTATTATTTTGTATCTCATCGGCATAGAAATCTAAGTCATCAAGTGTAGGCTCCCTATCTAATAATTGTAAATATTGTTCACGAATAGATTTCCTCATATTCATTACAAATAATTTCATCAGGCTAGTAATTTACATTTCTAGATAGCAATTTTAGGGTTAGATAGTTATACCAGAATATTTCAACATATCATATATGGCAAGAAAGGATAGAATGAGATATTGGAAAATCACTTCGGATGAAATGAAAGAATTCAATTACGATGAGAGTAAATTATTGAATTGGGAAATTAAATGTGTTAGAGAACCAGAGGAAGAAGCACACTTTATTGGAGTATTCATGTATAGAAATGGTACCGCTTATGATTATGAATCAGTTAAAGGGGTTTGTTATTTTCATAATAATATAGATAGAAAAGAACTTCCAGAAATTACAAAATTTTTGCAAGGAAAATTTAATGGTAAAGAAATGGAGAAAGGAGATAGAATACTATTGAAAGATTCAGATCAAATTTTCTCTAGTAAAGATATTGGTGAATTAGCAAAAGAAATGGAGAGTAAATTCAACACTAAAGCAATCATATCTTTAGAATTTGAAGACATAACTGCTGAAGCATTAAAAGAATCAGGCATGCCAGAAGCAAAACTATTGCCAATTCCAAAATAGGTCTTTTTTAAAAAATATACATTTTCATACATCATAGCACAAAATGAAATTGGATGTCAAATTTAGAAAGTATCAACACACATCTTGAGGAATTAAGAAAAAGACTTCTAAGAATAGTAATAGTAATTGGAATCATCACAGTTGTTGTTTTGACATTTCATGCAGAACCAATTAACATTGGAGAAGTTACACTGTACTATCCATCACCGGATCCTCAAAACAATATTGCAGCTCAAATTACAAACCATATGAGAGAGAATTTAGTTCCTACAGATGTACAATTAATTCAAACTGCACCAGGACAAGCTTTCTTTGCTCAAATGTATGTTTCAGCATTAGTAGGAATGGTAATTGGAATGCCAGTAATTATCAGAGAATTTGTTGGATTTATCAAACCAGCTTTGAAAGAAAATGAAATTAACGTTAGTAGAAATATCTCACTACCTGCATTAGGATTGTTTATTGCAGGATGTGTATTTTCATATAATTTTGTAATTCCATATATTTTAGAATTTTTATATCGATACGGGGATTCAGCTGGACTAGTTACATTCCTAAACGTAATGGAATTTGTAACTTTTGTATTACAATTTTTATTGGCATTTGGATTTTCTTTTCAACTTCCATTAATCATGTATGCAATTTCAATGTCAGGTATGGTAGACAAAGATTTTTGGAGAAAAAATGCAAGGTATGCAATTGTGATCATCATAATTTTTGGTGCAATCATTACTCCTGATGGAACAGGTGTTACAATGATGTTTGTTGCAGGGCCAATGATTGGATTATATTTTGCAGGCATGTTGTTCATTGAGCGTAAACAAAGAGAAAAGTTGAACACTTAAATCTGAAATCTAAGAAGTAGGGTTATAATGCTTGGAAGTACCGAAATCATAGTTTTAGTTGTGGTAATAGGCGTACTAATTTTTGGTGCTAAAAAAATCCCAGAACTTGCTAAAACATTTGGTAAGGCCAAAGGTGAATTTGAAAAAGGAAAAATTGAAGGAGATAAGGAACTAGAAGATTTCAAAGGAAAAATTGACGAATCTCCTAAAGATAAAGAAGTAAAATCAGACTGATTTTTCACATAAAATAGTCATATCATCTAGTAATTTTGAATAATTGGCAATTAGTTTCGATTTATCCAATAATTTTGGAATTTTCATTGCTCCCATCAATTTTAAATCCACATCAACTAAAATTTTAGTTCCATCAGGAATTTCAATGAACTCCTGTCGAATGTAACTACCTTTAGATTTTCCACCAATAACAAAAACTTCATGTAAAACAAACGGTTTTGAGACATGTTTGGACATTAAAAGAAATTCAATGTCACCTAATGTGAAATGTTCCTCAACAACTGCAGTCTCTCCACGTACTGAACGAATACGGATAGATGGAAAATATGCAGGGATTAATTTTTCATATTGTTCATAATTGGAGAAAATCTCAAAAACATTTTTTCGTTTAGCATGAATAATTTTTTCTAAAGAAAATGTGGTCAACAGTATTTTAGAAACTTCCCCATCGAGGGTATAAATCATGATCAATGTCAAACTGATCAAGACATTTTCCTACTCCATGGTTTACAATATCATCAATGGTTTTTGGTTTAGTATAAAATTCAGTTACAGGTGGCAAAATTATTACACCCAGTCTGGATAATTTTAGCATGTTTTCTAAATGAATTGCAGACATCGGAGTTTCTCTAACCATTAAAATTAATTTTCTATCTTCTTTAATTGTCACACCAGCAGCTCTTGCAACTAATGTATCATCATAACCATTAGCAATTGCAGCTAATGTCTTCATACTACAAGGAGCAACTATCATGCCATTAATTCTATGAGTTCCACTAGATACACTTGCAGCCATATTTTTCTCATCTGAATCGCTGGCAGCAAGAGATTTTACATATTCAGGAGTATATTCAGTTTCCATTGAGATGCATTTTTCCCCCCACTCAGACATAACCAGATGTGTTTCAACATTTAATTTTTTTAAAACTTCAAGCATTCTAATTCCGTAGATTACTCCAGTGCTACCAGTAATTCCAATTATTAATTTCATGAATCAATATGGAAAATAGTAGTATTTAGAATAGACTCATCAAGGGGATTTGTTATGAAGATGGTTTGTTGCATTTTCCGTTGCCTCCAACCTAAAAGGAATAATTATCAGATAAAAAGCATGATTTTTGTTTGAAATCAGGATTTACGCTTAACTATTACTAAGCCCAAAATTATCCCAATACCCACAATACCAATTACAACATACAATGTTGCAAAATCATCAACGGATTCTTTTGATGTGAATTTTTTTACATCCTCAAGAGGGGTTTCTGAGATACGAATTATCTTATCATTATTTCCATTGGCAGTAAGAAGATACAAATTTCCATCAGGACTCATTTGAGCAGTTCTAATTCTACCAAATTCTCCATCAAACATTTTTTCTGAACTAATTATAGAACCATCGTTTGCAATATCCATCACCATTAGATGCTCACCTCGAAGTGTTCCAACTAAAAATTTTCCAGTAAAATCAGAAATTTTTTCAGAATCAAAAAAAACCATTCCACTAGGAGCCCAAGTGGACTCACCACTGTGAATTATAGGATTAACAAAAGAATCATCCGGCGAATTTCCAACTATATTTGGCCACCCATAATTTTTACCTTTTAAAATTAGATTTATCTCATCATGCCCATAACCAAGTTCTCCTGAAGGACCATGTTCAGATGAAAGAAAAAGTCCGTCTGCAGACCACGCTAGTCCTTGTGGATTGCGATGACCATAAGAGAAGATAGGACTTGAATCAAATGGATTATCATCAGGAATAGTTCCATCAGAATTAATTCTCAAAATTTTTCCAGCAAGAGAAGATAAATCTTGGGACCAGCCAGGATTAATTGCATCACCAGTTGAAATATACAATTTTTCATCTGGACCAAACTTTATTCTCCCACCATCATGCCATGGGGCACCAGGTATACCATCAAGAATCAACTGTTTGTTAGAAAGAGTGTCATCATCAACTTCAAAACTAAAAACTTTGTTTTGATAAAATTCAAGCTCTAAATTTGTTTGATATACGTAAATTTTGTTATTTTCTTCAAAGTCAGGATGTAATGCAAGACCCAATGTGCCACCCTCAACAGAACCACTCTTGGGGAAGGTTTGGATAACTTTTGCAACTCCAGATTCACTCATTTTCCAGATACGACCATCTCTTTCTGTAAAGTAAATATCTCCATTAGGTCCAAATACTATTTCCCAAGGATTATTGAGTCCATCCACTATTACGTCAGAATTCAAATCGCCAAATGCAGGCAACATCATTGAAAAAATGCAAATAGAAAAAAGTAAAAATAAAAATCTCACAATTACATGAAAGTTTTTTTATTTAAAATACTATGCAATAAATTCTAAAAAATAGAATTACAAATAGGAATTCTTTGACAAGGTGTGCAAATTGAAAGTAAATAATACATAAAACAAATTATGATTTGGCTTAGATCGATATTAGATTTGACCCTTTACCTTGAATATTTTCTTCATAGAGATTATGCCTATGAGTTGTAAGAAAGGTTATGTCCATAATTTCGCATGGTTTGAAATTTTATCAAAAAAGATGTGTATTAATTGTAAACAAGAAGAAGCCTAGCTTCTTTCAAAAATAATTTTTAAATCATATCACTTGTTTTCAGATATATCTTGTTCAATGGATTCAGCAGATTCTTGTTCAACAGATTCCTTTTCTAATTTTCTTCGTTTAATCCATAATGAAACACCACAAACAGCCATTGCAGTTAGTAAAATTACACCTGCCATTTGAAGTTCAAATGAATAAAACATAGTTTTTTTTAAACTGGCATTTAAAAAAAACATTTTGGTATATTCCGATCTGATATATTGTAATTTTACATATATTAGATGCCAATATTTAGGCATAATATGATCAAAAGTTCTGAGATCAAGAAAATAGTTAATGATTATTCAGATGTAAAAATAGGAGTACTAGGAAGTCATTCTGCTTTAGAAGTAATGGACGGAGCAAAGGATGAAAATTTTGAAACAACTGTTTTTTGCCAAAAAGGTAGAGAAGGACCTTATCAAAGATTCAACAGAATTGCAGACCAAATAGTAGTATTAGATAAATTCAAAGACATGGCATCAGCTAAAAATCAAAAAATGTTAAGAGATTCAAACACAATTGTTGTTCCACACAGGTCTCTCACAGTTTATCTGGGTTACAAAACAATTGAAGATAAATTCAAAGTTCCAATTTTTGGAAATAGGAAATTATTTCAAGCTGAAGAAAGAACTGCTAAAAAAGGACAATACTATCTTTTAGAAAAAGCCAGAATCAAATATCCAAAATTATTCAAAGACCCAAAAAGAATCAACAAACCATCCATAGTAAAGGTTCAAGAAAAAAATAGACCTTTAGAAAGAGCATTTTTTACGGTATCATCATACAAAGATTACAAAGAAAAATCAGAACAGAAAATCAAACAAGGAGTTATTGCAAAAAAGGATTTAGAAAAAGCAAGCATAGAAGAATTAGCAATTGGAACTTACATGAATTTTAATTTCTTTCACACACCTATTTCAAATCAAGTTGACTTCATTGGAATCGAAAGAAGACTTCAAACAAACATTCATGATTATAATGCATTACCAGCAAGAGAGCAATTGGAGATGGATATTGATTTACAAAATATTGAGGTAGGCCATACTCCAGCAAGTATTAGAGAATCTTTGCTTGAAAAAGTTCTAAAAATGGGAGACAAATTTGTCTCAGCAGTAAAAAAAGAATATGCTCCAGGCATAATTGGTCCATTTTCACTTCAAAGTGTCATTACTAAAGATTTAGAATTAATTGTTTATGATGTTTCATTAAGAGTTCCAGGAAACCCCATAGTTGCAACAACTAGCCCATATACAAAATACCAGTATGGTCAAACATTTGGAGTCGGACGAAGAATTGCAATGGAAATTAAAAGAGCTCAAGAAGAAGATCGTCTTGATGAGATAGTTACATAACTATTCAAACAGTGTTTAATTTTCCTGTATGTGTTTTAAAATATTCTTGAAGTGCAACATTAGAACGAACATCCTTGTAAGAATCCAACATTGTGTCCATTATTCGATTAATGTGATTTTGTAATCGTTTGATTCTTTGTTGTGCTATTGGATGCTGCAAAAGTCTAATTTTATCAAAATGATCAATTTTAGAAATTACCATAGTTATTCTATTAATTTCTTCTTGAATATGTTCAAGCAATTTTAATCCATCTTTACTAAAACCAAATCGACCACCATCACTCAACATTATAGTTGGAATCTTTTTTATCAGGTCAATTTCAAATTTTTGGTATTCTAAGAAATTATCCATCATTGATGAAAATTGATCATGAGTTTGAGGTGTATCAAGTTTTTTATAAAATAAATTATTTTTTAAAGTTCTAGATTCAAGAAATCCCATATAGGCTAGTCTTTGAATAGATTCAACTACTTCAGATTCATTACCACCACATCTTTCAACTATGTCTTTTAGTTCAACCCACTGAGAAGTACAAAATAAAATGTAATCATCATGAATCATTACCATCGTACTAACATGGATGGTATTGGATTTCTAATATGTTTAGGTAAAAAATTTGCATGAACAGATCAAATAGGAAATTAAATGGCGAAGCCCGCTTAATTGCAGAACAATAAGAGATTTCCTCTTGTGGTCAAGCGTCAAACGCCTGAGTGCCTTTTTCGTTCTGCGGGGCTACGCACTTTATTCATTAGTTTTTAGAACTAACGACATCATATTACATACAATGTATAACTATTTAAGATTTTTATGTAATAATTTCAATATATTTTCTAAATATTCAAAATTATAATTATATCAAATAAAATAATATTAAGAAAAATATATTTTCAATAAAAAATACAACAAATTGTTAATTGGTTAGATAGGGGAATATGTTGAATACCTTTCATTCTAATTTCAGATGATTAAAACGGTTTGACATCTGAAATGGATTGCTGATACCAATTAACATTACAAACATTATTCTGTACACAAAATGAGGAAAAGATATGTCGAAAATGATATTCATTAAAGAGATTATCAGCATAGAAAAAGAACCAAGATTATGTCCAACATGTGAAAAACCCGATAGATTAGAGTCAGGTCTAATCAGAGAGGACAGATCATCAGGAAGAACAATACTATGTACAAGATGTGAAGCATTGATTGTGATTACAACAGACAAAATAATCAAACCAGAATTATCATCAACTAAAGATGATACAATTTTGCTAAAAGAACCACACCTAATCCGACAAGTATCAACTTTTAATCATCTTATGTGAAATTAAATTTGGATGGATTCAAATTCGTTTGATTCAGTTGACTACTTAATTTTGGCATCAATTACACAAGGTGTAACAAAATATACCAGTATTTTCAAAAACTGCAAAAAAACAAACGCTGCAAAATTCAGAGATCATGTAAATAAATTAGAAGATGTCAATTTGATTACAATAGATAAAAGTGATAATTGGTTTACAAGAAATACAAACCCTTCAATAATTTTGAAAGACGAAGGAAAAAGATTTGTTAAAGAACATTCAACAAAAATCAATCAAGAATGGGAATTGTTTAAAGTAAAAAATGGGTGATGAAATCAATTGTCAGATTTTGACAGTAATTCCTTGATCACATAACCTCGGACATTTGCAAACTCCCATTCCTTCAAATTTGCCAGACGACATTCTTCTTTAATTATCAAACCTGCAAGTCCGTCACTCCAGATATGACGTTTTACATCATAAACTTCAACAATTTTACCATGTTTTGTAATTTTAATAGCACCATGACAACGCTTGATTATTTTTAATGCCACTTTAGCATAAATTTTTTCAAAATTTGTCATATCATAATAGGAATTATTTCATTTCAAAAAGCTTCTGTTTATTCATTCAATAGCAATATACATCACATTAGTCTATCATGGATGCTGATGATTAATCAAACTCTCTAAGCTATACTGATAAAATGATGAGCATTGCCGAATTATGAAGCGTTTTTAAAAATAATTAAGAGTGGTCATGACCACAATCACAACCATGATCATCACTTTGAAGAGATCTTAGTTTGGTAATTGTTTCATCATGGATTTTTAGCAAATCCGTTACCTGGTTTTTCAAGCTTTCATCATTCCAGTTTTCTTTCTGTAATGAACGAACTGTTTCAATTATTTCAAGATCAGTATTCAATATACTATCCATCAATTCTTCTTGTTGATTCATAATCTATCAGCAAAACACTAAGAAAAAAACCATTCGAATGGAATTATGCTTCCATTTGTTCTTTCAATAATTTTTTTCTTACCAGGATTGGAATTTTATAATATGCACCCAAAGCCATTGCATCAGAAGCCCTATGGTTTTTCAAAACTAAATCCTTCTTACCAGTAAAGTATAGATTTGCTCGTAAAACATCACCACTTTCATAAATTTTGACTTTTACAAGAGAAATTTCATTTTGTTCACAAATTTCCTCAATCATTCGATATATTGACGGAGATTGTTCACCTTCAGGTTCATCAAAACTTGAGATATGTTTTGCAACTTCACCAGAAAATGCACGCATGTGAAATTCTTTACCATTGTCTGCTTTTAGAACAACCATTCCCTCTAAAGCATAAGGATCCACAAAGCCCACATAATTAATTTTTACAGAATCATAATCAGGATCAGGAGCTTGATCAATTTCCATGGTATTACCCTTAAAGTTGGCAGATATTATTTATAAAGATAGCAAAAAATATGGATCAAAAAATAGATCACAAATTATTAGTTAATTAGACGCGACCCCAAATTATTTAAAATCCCGATATAAGGAAGCTTAATGTCTACAAACCCAGAAAAAGCAGTTGCTTACGTCCTAAGTAAAAATGTGACAGAATACATGGACAAAGATGTTTTGATGTTGGATCTAAAAACACTAACAAGAGAAGCAGCTACCATGTTACGTAGTTATGAAACAGATGACATTGTTGTAATAAATGCTGAAAAATTCCCAGTAGGAATTGTTACAGATGAAGACATTCTAAGTAAAGTTAGTGATGCAACAGTGTATGCAGAATCCACCACACTAGAGCAAATAATGAGCAAACCACTTATCACAATTAATGAAAAATCAACATTACAAGATGCATTGCACATAATGAGAGACAACAATGTTAGAAAACTTCCAGTTGTTTCAAAAAAGAATCAAGTTCTTGGAATGATTCTTCAATCTACCATAGCAAATATTATCCGAAATGCAACAGCAACTACACCTCGACTTTTGAGTCCACCAGTAAAAGCAGTTTTAGGAAACTTGGGATTCGTATTACAATTTGCAGGAGTATTGCTGCTGGTTCCAGCAGTTGTTGCCACATTACTTGAAGATACGGTTACAGCTTCAGGAATTTACTTAACTACAGTGTTATTACTTGTTACAGGATTTTTCTTGAATTCATATGGTGAAAAATCAAGTCTCAATTTACAACAGGCGTCAATACTGGTGTTTTCAAGTTTATTCTTACTGTCATTATTTGGAACAATACCGTATCTGTACGTATTTCAAACTGAAGAAACAAGTACTCAGGTATTTGCAGATGCGTTCTTTTCCAGTGCAGCAGGATTTACAACTGGAGGTATTTCACTATTTGATGAACCTGAAAAGTTAACTCAAAGTTTCACATTTTTTAGAAGTTATACACAATTAGTTGGAGGAATGAGTTTCATTTACTTAGTAATTACTGCATTTTATCCAGAATCAAAATTACAAGCTATGCGTGGTTTTATTTCTGGCAAGACGCTTCACATGAAAGAACTTTTCCTTACGATTACAGTCATTTTTGCAATTTATATCGTAATTGTTGCATTCTTGTTGTATTTATTCGGAGAAAGAAACATCATTGATAATTTTTCTCTGGCGATGAGTACGTTGTCTACCGGAGGATTTACACCCACATCGACAATTCTGGATGGACTATTGTGGCAAGAACATATTGTACTGATGGGGGCAATGATACTAGGAGCTTTACCATTTACATTCCACTATGCATTTGTTAGAAAAAAATTCTTGTCACCTAAATTAGGAAAAGAAGTGCTGGCATATTTTGCAATTTTAGGTGGTGCTACACTAGTATTTGCATCAGTTAGCGGATTAGATCCAATGCAAAGTGCATTTTATTCAGTATCAGCTAGTTCAACTGCTGGACTTCAAATGGAAAGTTTAGCAGGTCTAAGTGGAGGAGCTCATTCAATTCTAATAATTTTGATGTTTATTGGAGGATGTGGATTTTCAACTGCTGGAGGCTTAAAGATTTTCAGACTATTTCATCTTAAAGATATCAAATCATTTATTTCTAAAGTTGGAAGATCCAAACTAAGTGATCAAAGTAAAAAAGAAATAATTTCCACATTAATTATTCTAGCATTGTTTCCAACAATTTCAGCCATTACAGGAGCACATCTTTCAGCAATTGAAAATGTTCCATTTCAAGACGCATTTTTTGAAGCAGCTGGAATTATCACCACAGGTGGATTGTCTGCAGGAGTAATCGATAAAGATACGGATCCAGCTACAATGATAGTATTAGGATTTTTAATGATTTTTGGAAGATTAGAAATTATAGCAATTATCTATATTTTCGTCCCCAGACTCAGTTAAGATAGAATTTAATTTCACAGGAGAATCAAAACATCATGGAACAGTCAAGCCTGATTAAAAAAGGTAAAAAAATGATAATTTTAGGATTTGTCATAATCGGAGTCTTGTTTGTGTTGTATGGAAGATACCAGGATCCAGAACTCATGACACCTAGTGCAATTGATTCAATACAAAGAATTGCATACGGATTTTACGTTACACTGGTAGCAGCATTTGGTGCAATTGCTATTGGAATTGCTAGATATCACAAAGGAAAAGTTGAGACGAAAGGGAAAGATCTTTCAACAATTATCGCATTGGTAACTTGGAGCTCAAAATCAAGAAAGATCTTTTTATCAACATTTGTTGGATACGGAATATTTTTTGCGTTAATTTCAGGGACATTAGTGTATCAACCAGAAATTAATTTTGTGACACATTATGGGGCAGTAGTCCCATCAGGATTTATTGCACCATGTTGTGATGAGCCAGGATATATGCCAAAAATAATAGTGTACATAACAGAACATATCGGCTTACAAATTATTCCAATTAATCTGGTACTGCAAATCATTGTTTCATATTTAGTTGGCCTTAACGTTTCAATCGCAGTGACAGCATATTCGATATCAAAGAAAGGGGGAGGGATTAGTACTATTGGTGCAGCAACAGGATTATTTATCGCATGTCCAACATGTGCTGGAACATTTTTATCAATTTTCATAGGAACTGCAAGTGGAATTGCGTTGTCTGTAGCGCTTTCACAAATGCAGACATTTTTGATTGGGGTCTCAATTCCCATTTTAATTGTAACACCGTATCTAATGGCAAAAAAATTAAGAAATTCCGATGGAAGTTGTAAAATTAATTTTGAGAGATGAATGCCTTGACTTCAGGAATTTTATAATTCCCGATATCATATCCGTCTCGTCGAAGGTATTTCAAAGATAATTTGTAAATTAATTCATCATGATCAACTACATCCATAATCTCACTCCATAGAATTTTCTGATTATTTTTGATATTTTCTTTAAATTGAGGAATTAGTGATTCGGCAATAGATTTGCACTCTTCCATTGTTTTTCCGTTTTTGTAGGCACGAATACGACGGTCACATGAATCCATAGTTAAAATTTCTAAAAATAGTAAATAAACCTAATTTGGAAAGATTGTAACAAATACAAGGAATGAGCAAAATAAGGAATGGTAATTAGTTCTGCTCAAGAATATGTCGAATTTTTTATCAATTTGAACATGGGAAATGAGGTAAGTTTGTTACGATTTATCAATAATGAAAAAATGACACTAAAGCAAAAATTGAAAAATAAAATCAACGAAAAAGAGCCAATTGAACAAGGCATCAATATTTTGGAGTCAATAATTAAAGAAATTTCCGAAAATGGAGAACCAAAAGTGTTAAGCAAATATCAAACATCAGATGAGAGAAATCATGGATAAAAATTCAGAAATTATCAGAACAGAAGTTATCAGAATTTTAAACGAAAGTGGAAAAATTCGAAGTAATGAACTAGCAAAAAGAGTTATCAAAAAAGTAGGTAATGAAAAAACAGTCTATAGGGAAATAGGTCAATTAGTAGAATCAGGGGAAATTGCACGGACCATACATAGTAGGTCACATATAGAATATGAATTAATTAATTTGTATGAATCTGTTAATAATCAATTAAAGAATTTGTATAGTGAAGTAAACTTAATTTTTGAAGAAATAGAAAAATTTGAAGAAATTAGTAAGGAGAAAAATTTTTTGCAACTTGAACGTTTAAGAAATACAATTGATCTAATACATGCAATACAATCAGCAGACAGCATTATGAAATTACTATCATATTATCCCACATTCAAAAAAGATCAGATGTTTTCACAAATTAAAAGAAGAATCAGTGATTGTTGGGAAAGGATAATGAATAGCATAATACATCAACCTGAAGAGGATTTTTTGAATGAAATAATTAATAATTTACAAATTGGAAGAAAAAATCAAAATCACATAAATTAATAATTTTTTAATTTATTCAAAACAATGTTAAAAATTGAGGCATTATCTAAGAGCACGTAAGGCAAATCATTTTCCTCACATGCCTGACCACTTTCAGTATCACGAGTAACCAAAATCATATTATTTTCTTTAGCATAATTTATCACCGAATAGTCTGTTCTTAATTTATGGCCATCCATGCGTAATTTTTTAACACTATAAGCATCAAATCCCAATTCCTTAAGTTTCTCATCCCAGCCATCATCCATTTCATCAATTAGAATTTTCATACAATTATAAAATTATTTTACAATATTAAGCAATTCTAATTCCATTCAACTACAGTAATTCTTTTCTCTCTAACTAAACAATTTGTAAAAATATGGCCAGTGTGAATATGATCAGAATTAAATTAATTCACAATAATAGTTCCAACCTGCCAAGCATGTAGCATACAATAGTATGGATACTCGCCAGAAACAGTTGGAGTCCATTCAAATGAATCTCCAGACATCAGTATACCTGTATCAAATGTACCGTCAGGAGATAAAGTGAATCCATTAACAGTTCCTGATGTAAATGAGTGAACTCCGGTTGAATCAGTATTAGTCATTATAATTTTGTCACCAACATTTGCTGAAAGAGTAACTGGTGTGTAACATCCATCTCCACCCATTGAGACTGCACAGTCCGTGGAATATCCAGATTCTTCTACTGTGCCTATGGTTCTAGTAATAGTTGAAACGGCATCAGTATTACTTGATGAGAGATTACTAGAAGATGCAACACTTGAAGAGGATTGTTCTGCAATTCCTGCGGAATATCCATCATCATAAGCATTTTTCAAATTAGAGTCAATTGAACTTTTTAAATTTAAAATTTCAGACTCTAGACTTGCAACTTTATTTTCTAATTGGGAAACATCGGCAGTATAGAAAGTAGTAGTATAGTAAGTAAAGTAAATAGTTGTAGTAGCACTACCAGTAATGACCAATACCAATACTGCATACAATAATTTCATGTTATCACTTAATCAAAGAAGTTTTAAAATAAAAAAGACACTACGTCGTAATGTTGTAGATCTTAGAAAACAAGTCTTTTTAAGAACAAACTAAATTATTTCTTTAAACAGACACAAGTACAGTCAAACATTCCAGCTTTACCCATACACTGTTCATGATGTGTATCAGAGCATTTAGTGCAGATAACCATACTAATCCAAATCTCCTTTTGTATGAGTTCTTTCATGAATTATGACTTTTTCGAAAGTATCAGAATATCCACTCCATTTGAAACTACAATTACGACATTTGTAATTCATTTTATTCACATTTACCTATCTTTTGTGTTTCAGATTTTTTGAATGCGTTTACATCATTTGCTACTTTGGTTTTACCAGAAACAAACTTTAATTTTTTAATTGTTTTTTTGAACATACCAACCCATGATTTTTACTCATATATACCGGCGTATTGAAAGAAAACATCCTTTTTTAAAAATCAGAAATTAATTTATCAAACTCTAAACGTTTGAGATTTATTTTCTATTAAATTTTCTATCCAACATAGCAATAGCAATTCCAAAACCTATCAAAACAACAGCTGCAATCCTAACATAATCAAATCTTACTTCAGGCATGATAACACCAACAATTGCAAACCAAGCTCCAAATAGAAGAACGACTACTGCTACAACTTTACCTAATGTACTCATCTGTAATTTGAATGCCTCTTGATAGTACTTATCCCCTACACATCCATGCTTCCATTTGTCTATCGTATGTTTTTACAAAAAAAGACAATCGATGGTTGTTTTGTTAGTGTAATACGCACAATTTTAAAAAATTACAAAATAAATTAAAAAAAGATTTTTTTTTGAGCTAAACCATGAGAAAATTTTTACAATGGATATGTAATAGTAATTTTTTAAATTGAGTTAATGTCAAAAATAGAAGCATACGACATCAAAGCAAGAAAAAAAGTAACCATGAACAATCCAAAACCATATCTAATGAAAAATGGTTCATGGGCATTAAAAGGAACTAGTTCAGAAACCGGAATTTCACTATTCAGAATAGTGGGCAGAAATAAACCAAAAATTTCTCAATCCCGATTTGAATCATTCAAAAATTTGTTTGTAAGTAGACAATGCGAATGTGAAAAAATCTGCTAGTTTTATTTTTTTTAAGATTAAAAATTTAATTAAAGAAATTTTTTTTACCAAGTAATGAAGAATTTAACGGATGAAGGAATTAGAAATATCATATTAAAAGAATTTTATAAAAGATCTAAAGTTAAATCGGAAAATCCAAAACTTCACATGTATAATTTTCCAGAATTGAAAGAGATCAATAATGAAAGAATTTTTGAAAATATCAAATACCTGATTAATGAAAATTTAGTAAGAGGAGGAATTGATCAAGGTGAAAACGAATCTTTTCCATGGATTAGCAGATTGACACCATTAGGAATAAAATTGGTAGAAGATGAAAAATAATGAATAAACTAGTTCAAAAATAAAATGATCAAGTACTTATTTCTAGAAACATAACAAAAATTGATGGACGAAAAAAAAGAAGATAAATCAGAAGAGTCAAGACAAAATCATATAATTTACTACAAATCATTGACAAAAATTATTGCAAATATGGAACAAGAAATAAACAATGAAGGGGAACCTGCAGTTAAAGAGCATCTCAAAAGTAGAATTGACGCAATTGAAAAAGATAGAAAGAGAATTAGAGAGTTATTTCCAGATATGACAAAGGAAGAATGGGACAATGCCAACACCGACTGAAAAAAATCATAATAAACATCTAGATTTACTACATGATTACAAAATATATCTAATAAAACAGGTTCAAGAATTAGAAAAAATGGATAAAAATTCAGAGTTTTTAAAAAAATGGAATGAAATTACCATAAAAGATAGAAAAAAAGAGATTCAAGTGATTGATAAAATTTTAAAAAATATGATCAGATTTTAATCATGATATTTTTGTGTTAAATCATAAATAGAATTACAAATAATATCCATATGTTCAATTGAAATACCGTCAATCCAAATTACTTCTTCATCAATACTAAAGTCATATAATATATTTTTAAAATTTAAATTTACAAATTTTTTTTCATCATGGATTAATTTTATTATTTCATTTAATTCAAGTTTTGAGAAAACATAATCGCATGTCATTAAATCTACATTTACAGAATAATTTCCATGTAATGGATTAATTTTAGATTTTATGAACGGTTTGTTTTGTTGTTGGCATTCTCTGTAATGTTTATCATATTCAAACATTTTAGAATCTGCAAGATATTTATGAAAAGTCATGACTTCTAATAATTTTAATTGGAATTAAGAATTAGATATCTGAAGTAATTTTTTTAATTTTAGTAATTAATTTTATTTTTGTACTCATTGGGGTTTCAGGTTCCATTGTGAAAAACACAATATTTCGTTTTGTGTAAATGACAAGTTGTGAAACTTTTTCTCTTTCTACGTGAATGTATGTAACTTTGCCTAAAGAACGATCAAATTCTTTTCTCATGGCACGTCTTTGTGCCACTTGTTGACAAAAATGCTCTTCTTCTTTTTGAGAATTTAGACTGGTTTGACCTTTTTTCATTATACCCTCTCGAATATTTCCTTTAGAATCAATTATTGCTGCAAATCTCATTTTAGAGTTTAAACCAACTATTTCTTCAACTAGTTCAAGAAGATCAATTTTCTTTTTAATGGCCACAAATTCACATAGGATTTGTCAAATATAAGCCCTTAAAATTAAAAATAGTGCCTAGCAAATGCGTATTTATTAATTGTAAATTTAACCCAAAATTATGAGAACAGGGACGCCATGGATGATCATAGGTGGAAGCATGTTCATTTTAGGATTAATTTTGTTTTATTCAATTAGTTCTGAAGATAATGTAAATTTAGAAACCATAAAAAATATCGGGACATTTGTAGGTCTAACAGGTATAGGAGTAGCAGTTGCAGGAATTTTGCTATTTTTAATCAACAGAAATCCTCAACCAATTAATGAAAATTACGATACAAAATAATTTCTACAGTTTACTAATTTTAAAAGAGAACACCATTGTAAAAAATAAACTATAATAGTACAAAAAAAAGAATCTGGTAAATGTCTGAAAAAATATGGTTAGGAGGAATTTATCTAAGAGAAGAGGGAGGATATAAAATAATTTTAAAATCTTTAATTCATTATAAAAAAAGATTGCAAACAATCCATGCCAGTCCAGAAGTAAAACAAGCAGCTGCAATGTTTGCTCCGGTATTGCAATCACAAGCTAAAAAAAGAATTCCAATGATAGAAAGCACTAAAGAAAATATTGAAAAATTTTTACTTGATTCAAAATCAACAGAATCATTAGAACAAAATTTAGAGATTATGGAAAAAGCATTAGAATGTAGAAAATCAGATATTGAGAAGGCAGAAAGTACATCTGAGGACTATTTTATAAAATTGATAAAAGATGTTGAAGAATCTAAAAAAGATATACCAGACATAGATAATGCATTGTTAAAAATAAAGGCATACACTGAATAATTCTACAACCCTTGCAAATACCAATCATAGTAAGGTAAAAGCAATTTACATTGTTTTTTCTTTTCTGATTCAGATGAAAGTTCAATAATTTTTTTGACCTTGCCTTTAAGGTATTCAACAGTCAAATCACTCTTGAATTCAAGCATGATTTGTTCCAAAATTTCTAAAAATTCATCAGATGAAGTACCTTCAAAATTACTTACAATATTTCGTACTTTAATCTCTAAGGACATAACAATTCATTATTTTTATTTAGATAATTTAAACAAATCTTCATCATCCCAAGTTAATCTAAATTTTCCAGTTACTCGAAACATATTGATTTTACCACCCTCCTTGAAAATTAGTTTATAGCTTTTATGAGAAGTATCTTCAATCTCTAATGAAACATTATCTTTCTTTGTTTGAAAAACTATAGGATTATTAGAAATTTGATTCCATTCCTCATCATCAAAATCCATATAGAATTTTGTATATAGTAATCCCATGAAATAGGTTAAAAACTACCTGAATAAAAACTAGATAAAATCAATTTTAAGAGTCATATTGTGTAACATTTACCTGATGGTAACTAACAATGGTTGGAAAGATTAATTCGTAATCAACATCATTTTTAATAATTTTAAAAAGTTGTGAAATCAATTGTTGGATCATCAAATGTTCATCACGGTACAATGTCTTTTTGGGATTTTTGATAGAATCCAGAATAGTAAATCCAGTATCAGTCTGAAGTAAGATTTTCAAAAACATAGTTCCAATTAGAATTTTTTCATCAATATCCTTATGGGGAAATGATACATCCAAATTTTTTATTTGCAATTTGATATCATGAAATGCTTTGTTTGTATTTTGTTCCAATCGTTGTTGAGATTTTTCCTTATAATTTGGTGTAGGAATATAAAATTTCATATTTCCTTTCTTTTTCACAAAGATGATTTCTTTTTCAATTAATGAATTGCGTGCATTTTCAAAAGTGGTTTTAGCCATAAATTGAGGGACAATGAGTTTTATCAATCCGTTATGATGTAAATCAGGATTATTTTTTATTGATTGCAAAATAATTCTTTCACGCTCATAGATCTTTATGTTAGGCTTCAATTGACTCATCATATTTAGGTCGACCTATATTAGATGAGTCATCTATTAAGGTTTTTCATTAAAATTTTAAAAAATTAACGGAATAATTCTAACTCTTCTAGAATTTTACCCATATCATGTTTCCAACGTCTCATTTTATCGATATCATGAGGTCGATTATCTTCCAAATCCTTTTTCTTTTTCAATAATTCATCATATCTATGATTATCTACTCGAACCATATAGAGAAATTAAAAACTAATGATATTATTCTTTATCAATAAACTCGTTAACACCTGGTGGTTCAGGAGCTAATCCTTTTCTCTTTCTAATATCTTCTACAGCTGTTTTTAGCATAGATTTTGGAACTTCAGTCCATTCTTTAAAGGAAGTATTCCATGTTGCACGTCCTGCAGTTTGACCTCTCATAGCTTCAGATAAAGTAAAAGTTTCAGAAGCAGGTAATTCGCCAATGACGATACTTGATGCACCTTTTTGTTGCATGTCTAAAACTTTACCACGTTTACCAGAAAGTATAGTTGCAACGTTTCCTACCAAATCAGTTGGTACACGAACTTCAATTGCAAGAGTTGGTTCTAAAACAGCAGTACCTGCAGTCAACAATGAACCCATACATGCTCTACGTGATGCAGGACCTAGTTGAGATAGACCTCTGTGAGCTGTATCTTCGTGAGGTACAAAGTGAGTAAAAATGAATTTACAATCTCTCATTTGTTCTTTACAAAGTGGACCTTCTTTCATCACTTCATCGAATCCAGAATTAATTGAATCAGTAGATTCCTGAACAAATTGAACACCTTTTGTTCCATTAATCAAAACATTTCCACGAGAATCAAATCTCATTACTCTTTTAATGGTATCAGTATCCCAACCAGCACCTTTCAATAAATCAGCAACTACTTTCTTATCTTTCATATCACTGATTTCACCAGTTCTTAGCATATGAGCAATTTCAGGCTCCAATGGCTCTACTTTCATGAAAATTTTGTTGTGTCTGTTTGGAGATTTTGCCATGATTGGTTCACAAGCAGCTTTAACAGTTTCTCTATAGTTAATCAAAGGTTCAGATGTAATGATTTCACATTTTGCATCTTGAATTCTATGTGTTGCAACATCCAAGTGCAATACACCCATTCCAGCAACAATAGTCTCACCACTTTCTTCATCAATTTTTACAATCAAGTTTGGATCCTCAATAGTTAGTTGTCTCAAAATTTCTACAAGTTTAGGTAAATCTTTAGGATGTTTTGGTTCAATTGCAATTTGAACAACAGGTTCTGAAACATATTTCACACCTTCAAACATTGGAATATCCTTAACAGATGATAATGTGTTACCAGCACGGCATTCAGTTAAACCCAATAAAGCAGGAATGTTTCCAGCTCCTAATTCACCAACTTGTTCTCTTTGATTGCCCATAAAGAAATTAACAGATTGAACTCTACCATCTCTTTTCTCATCAATAATGTGAAGTGTTTGTCCATCTTTGATAGTTCCAGAAAATAATCGTCCAATTGCAACAGGACCTGCTGCAGGATCTAATACCATATTTACCACCATCATAATTGTTGGTCCATCATCTTCACCAGCAAGCAATGCCTTTCCGACATCAGATTCTAAATCGCCTTTCCAAATTTGAGGAATTCTGTATTTGATAGCGTCTTTTGGTGCTGGATGATGTTTTACAACCATTCCAAGTACTGCATCTGCTAAAGGTGCTTTTTCTACAAGTGCAGGAAGTTTTTCTTCAGTGTAAGCATCAATTACATCTTTGAATGTTATTCCTCTCTCTTTCATTAAATCAGTGTTAATTGCCCATCTATCTTTTGCAGAACCAAATGTTACACTTGCATCCTGAATAGATACTTTCCATTTTTCCTTGTATTCAGGTTCGGCATAAGTATCAACTAATTGATTAAAGGTAGAAACAACTTCTGCAAGTTGTGCTTGCATTTTTTCTGGAGTTAATCTCAATTCTTTGATTAATCTATCTACTTTATTGATAAACAAAACAGGTCTAACTCTTTCTTCAAGTGCCATTCTTGTTACAGTTTCAGTTTGAGTCATAATACCTTCAACTGCATCACATACAACAACTGCACCGTCAATGGCTCTAAGACTTCGAATAACCCTTCCACTAAAATCAACGTGTCCAGGAGTATCAATCATGTTAATGACATAATCATTATCATTTTGAGAATAAAGTAAAGTAACATTAGCCTGATAAATTGTAATTCCTCTTTCTTGTTCTTCCTTATCAAAGTCCATTGCAAGTGCTTTTCCAGCAGCAGAAGGTGCAATAATTCCAGAATAAGCCAAAAGACTATCACTCATGGTTGTCTTTCCATGGTCAACGTGTGCAATTACACCAAAGTTACGAATATTCTGTTTATTCTTGATAATTTTCATAACTTCTTGAGTTGACTTGAATTTTGCCATAATGCGAAAACCTGATGAGCATTATATAATGTATGTGATATTTAGTCGTGAAATTATATTATTAAATTTTTTAATCTCATGGAATTTAGAATTTAAAAAAATCTACAAAAATGATCGTCACTAAATAAATTAGAATAGGATGATTTGGATTTTTATTACGACCCTTAAAAAAACAAATATGGAAATTTCAGTAGGACATACTCCAGATTCCGATGATGCATTCATGTTTTATGGAATGTTTACTGACAAAGTCCCATCACCAGATTTTACTGTAAATCATGTGATCGAAGATATAGAAAATTTGAATCTCAAGGCAACAAATCCAGAATTAGATGTAACTGCAGTTTCAGTACATGCATGCGCATACATCCCAGGATATACAATTCTAAGAAGTGGTGGAAGTTTTGGGATTAATTATGGTCCAATAGTTACAGCAAAAAAACAAATGACAATTGAAGAATTGAAAAAATGTAAAATTGCAATTCCAGGAAAAATGACATCAGCATTTTTGCTACTACAATTAATGATAGGAAAATTTGATTATGTTGAAATGAATTTCAGTGACATTCCAAAAGCTGTAGAATCAGGAGAGGTAGATGTAGGATTAGTAATTCATGAAACTCAATTATCATATGAACAGGAAGGAAATGTAAAAATTTTAGATGTTGGAGAATGGTGGGATAAAACCACAAATGGTTTGCCAGTTCCATTAGGTATCAATGTAATGAGAACCGATTTAGGAATGGATACAATTGTTAAATTTGACAAATATTTACAAGCATCAATTGAATTTGGAATAAAGAATTTCGATGATGCCTTAGAATATGCAATGCAGTATTCAAGAGGAAAAGAACGTTCCTTAATTGAAAAATTTGTGAAAATGTACGTAAACCCAGTAACAGTCAACATGGGAGAACCGGGAGAACAAGCAATTAGAAAATTATTTGAGATGGCAAAAGAAAAAGGATTAGTTCCAGACTTTGAAATTAGTATTGCCACCAAGTAATTATAGAACAAAAAAATTATTCAATTATGTCTGATGAACTTGATGGGGACGGTATTGGCGGAGCAGTTTTAGAAGTTTTAACAGGTAATGCATTTAGATTATTGGTAAGTCACACTAGAAAAGATAACAAAGGAGATTATGGAAAAACAGAAAAAATTATCATGGGATTAATCAAAGATAACGAAGATGGTCAGCGTCCAGAACAAACTAAAGAAGATTTAGAGAGGGCATTGAAAGGTAAATTCGTGACATGTAAAGTACAACACAGAGACAAGAAAACAGATGCATTGGTATGTAATGTATTTGTTCAAAGACCACCAGAGTAATCAATATAATTTTTAAAATAATTTGAATGAAACTAGATCTTCATTTTTTTGACCATTTTTTCAAAAAAATATGGTGTTGTTCACCTATCAAGGTAAGATCATATCCTACCAAGCCTTCTTTTTTAATTACCTCAACTACAATTCCTTTTTTTACCATAATTTGTAAAGTAGGATTGTTTTTGAAAGGATATCCAGAATTTTTGTTTAGAATTTTAAAATAATCTTTACCTTTAGTGGTTAATCTAAAAACAATATTTTGTCGATTTTTGGAATCGGTAATAGGTTCTAAAATCCAATCATTTACTAAATCAGATAAAATAGAATCATCATCATAATTATTTGGAATTTCTTTCATGAATTTAAAAAAACTATAGCCTATATGAAATTTGAATAGAATTATTTAGTTTAAAAATCACAAAAACGATGGCTAATGATGATACCAACGGGTTCTATCTGATTCCTCAATTTGATGATACTTTGCCGAATTTTGAAGCCTAATTCAATACAGTTCAATGAAATTTGCAAGGATTATTGTCATTGTACCATATACAATCAAAGACATTGCAGCAAGAAAACATCCCCAGTTTACTGCCTTTTCATATTTGAAACCACTTCTATAATCAAGGAAAATTCCCCGCAGACCATTAAACCCATGAACAGATACCAAAATTAGAATTAATTCTAAAAGTATTGCATAAGTTAAGTTCTGATAATTTGAAACTACAAATTCATAAGACAAGGAAGAAGCAAAATGTCCTGTTGAAAATCTTACCGAAATATGTAATGCAACTAATCCAATTGCACCCAAGGCAGTGCCATAATGAATTTTCCTAATGTGACTCTCTCTAATCCTCAAAATTCAAAAAACACATCCAGTGCATAGTATAATGCTAATGCTGAAACACCCATAGTGACATAGATACATAATCTATTTTTTTTGCCCATTGATTGAATTTGATAAGGATAATCAGGTCTAGTAGGAGTTCCAATTCCAAGTCCACCTTGTTGAAACATTAATCTAATTCCATTAATTGCATGAAATGCTCCCAAAGCAATCATCACAGACAATACAACAAAACCTGCAGGAGAGTATGTCAAAAACAACATTTGTCCCCAAGACATACGATCAAGAATTGTTGCAGCATGAATTACATGTACAACAAAAAATACCAATAGGTAAATTCCAGAAATTCGCATAAGTAACCAAGAAACTCTACTTATCCCATAACCTCTAGGGTTAAACCATGAACGAATACCTTTCTTATTTTCTTTGTTCAGACTTTTACTAAATTTACGCAGTATATAGTATCAAATTACTTGACTTTGCTGGTGCCAAAAATCATATAATACAGGTAAAGAGAACAAGGGTTATGACAGATGATGTATGCGATTTTTGTAAAGGAGCTGGTTCAAGTTCAACAAATGTATGCGTGTATTGTAATGGAACAGGAGAATGGAATCAAGCTGCCCAATCATATGTAAAAAATCACATTTGTCAATGTATTGTATTGGACAGAAAATTTTGTCCTGTATGCAACAAACCATGTCATCATGATACAAGTCTAAATCCAAAGCAAACAATTGATTCAGGACATGGTGGAATGTCAGTGCCTGAAATTCCAATGTAAGAAAATAATTATCAGAATTTTAAATAATTAAAAATCACTAAAATCGGTTAATTTTACAATGGTTTAATTACGACACCATTTGATAAAAGCTAGAAAATATGTCATACAATAGAGAAGATAGAGAAATGCATGATGCAAAATGCGGTGATTGTGGTACCGATTGTCAAGTACCATTTCAACCAAAAGAAGATAGACCCGTATATTGCAGAGAATGTTTCCAAAATCACAAACCAGCACCAAGAAATAGAGACAGATTTGGTGGCAGACAAGGTGGAAGATTTGGTAGAAGAGATGATAGACCACGTGAAATGCATGATGCAAAATGCGGTGATTGTGGAAATGATTGTCAAGTACCATTTCAACCAAAAGAAGACAGACCTGTATATTGCAGAGACTGTTTCCAAAATCACAGATAACACAAACAAATTGTTTTGAGAAAAACGCTCAAAACTTTGTAACTTTTATTAAATTTTCAAAAAAACAACCTAGCTGCACAATAAAAAATTTGTAATTAAATAGATCGAAAAAAAATTGATTCCCTAATATATGATGAAATTTAATTAATCGTAGAATGGTTCTTGTAAATAAAAAAATGTTAGCAGGAGGAATGGCAATGGTAATTGTCGGATTAGTATTGACAATTAACATCAATGCAGCAGTTCCTGTAGGTCAAGCAGGAATGACTGAAGAGGAAAAATTGGATTTAATGTTAGCAGAACAAGAAAATGAAGATTACAACACACTGGCAGGGATTTTGTTCGGATTAGGATTTTTACTAGTGTTGATTAGTTTTGGTGCTCGAAGAAAGAAAGGCAGTAAACCAACAAAGAATGTTGAAAAAAAAGTGGAATAAGATTCATTTTCCGTTTATTTTATACACTACAACATCTTTTGAAATGTACGTTTGATTCCAAAATCGCGTTAACCAATTCGGGTTAACAAAACGTGGTAAATGTAGAACGGAACTCTCCAATCTACACGAGGTTGGTTGAGACTCTTCATCTCACCAATCTCACTATTCAAAAAATTATCAAACATTTTAAGTCAAAATAAATTTGAAACAAGTAATGATTCAAGCAGAAATTAGCATATACCCATTAGCAACGAAGACAACTAGTGTGAGTTTTTACATTGCTAAAGCAATCGAATCAATAAAAAATATAGAAAATTTAAGATACGAAATTAATTCGATGGGAACAATATTAGAATCAGATGACATAGATATAATCAACAAAGCATCTAAAAGCATGATAGAAACAGTTCATCATTTGGGAATTAACAGAGTAGAAGTAATTTTAAAAATAGATTCACGTAAAGACAAGCAAGTAAAAATGGAAGAAAAAATAGAATCAATAAAAAAACAAATGGATTAAAATTGTTTTAAAATTCCAAAATGAGTATTTCTTTGAGCAGGAATTCTACCTATTTCTTTAACCATAGTTGCCAATTCATCCACTGAAGAAGTAGTAGGCTTTCCAGCAGCACGATATATTTCCTCAGAAAATGCAGTTCCAACTAGATCACTCCCACCATTAGATAATGCAACTTGAGCTAATTTTTTGCCATAAGCAACCCAATAAACAGAAATATTATTCAAAGTATTTGCAAGCATCAATCTAGATAACGCAATAATTCTCAAATCATAAACGGAAGAACATTCATTTGTCACTAAATCATTTTGTTCTAATTCAGTATTATCTAAACTAAATTTCAAAGGAATCAAAGTTACAAATCCATTTGTTTTCTTTTGAAGCTCACGAATTTTTATTAAATGATCAACAATGTGTTCTGGTTTTTCAATATGACCATACAGCATTGTCACATTACTTTGGATTCCCATTGTATGAGCTTCCTCAATTACATCCAACCATTGTTGTCCAGTACATTTACCTCTAACAATTTTACCACGTATATCAGGATGGAATAATTCAGCACCACCACCTGGCATCGAATCTAACCCAGCAGTTTTCAAACGAGATAAAATTTCTTTGGTAGAATTTTTTGTTAATTTTGATAAGAAATGAATTTCTGCTGCAGTTAATGCCTTAATGTTTAATTCAGGATGACTTGTTTTGATAGTTTTCATCATATCTTCATAATATTCTAAAGGAAGATCAGGGTGGAATCCACCAACAATATGTACTTCTGTTGCACCCATTTGCTTTGCAATGCCAACACGTTGTTCAATTTCTTTAGGAGTTAAGGTATAAGCATCATCCTCATCGCCTTTTCGATAAAATGCACACATTTGACAACTTGCAGCACAAACATTAGTGTAATTCATGTAATACGAAGCAGCAAAGGTGACAGTATCCCCAACTAATTTTTTCCTAGTAGAATCTGCAACTGCACCAAGTAAATGTAAATTATCATAATCCATTAATTCCAAACCATCTTTGTAAGACAATTCCTCACCAGCCAAAGCACGATCTAATGCCTGAGAATCACCTACAATTTGCTCTAACATACAGTTACGCATTCTCATAAGGATATATTCCTTATACTCTTAAGAAATAAGTAACCAATAAAATCAGAATATGTGTGGTACTTCCATTAATTGATGAACACAAACCAAAATGTTACTTATGTCACGAAGGTTTTGAAAATATCGAAGAACTCAGAGAGCATCAAAATTTGAAACATAAAGATTTCTTTGAAACAAATGAAAAACAAACTAACAGAGAACCTGCACCAGGGGATGTTACAGTTTTTTAGCAGTGTTAATTGATTTCAAAAGTTCTTGTGCAGTATCTTTAGAAATTTGAGCTAAAGTGCAATGTTCATCAATAGATAATGCCTTTTTGAAACAACTAATAGAGTCAGTAAGATTTCCTAATTCGCCTAAAGAAAGTCCTTTGTATGCAAGAGCCATGGAACATTTTTGATCAATGTTTAATGCTTCATCGTAACAAGCAATCGCATCCAAATATTGTTCACTCAAATGTAATGCAGAACCTTTGTTAATTAGAGCATCAATATTTTTTGGAGATAACTCAAGAGCCTTATTGAAACTACGTAGAGATAATTTGATTCTACCAAGAATTTGTAAAGTGACTCCTTTATCGATTAAAGCAGAAATATTTTTTGGGTCAATTTTTAAAATCAAATCATAAAATTCAATGGCTTCTAAAAAATTCTCATCATCAATACAATTGTTTGCGTTTAAAAATAATTCATCTAATTCTTTATTCAACAAATCATCTAATTTGTTGTTAATAATATAGTGATCCTCAGTTTGAATTTTATTTTGTTGAATTGAGAGTAGTTTTAACATACAGAAAATGGGAATTTTTTGAATTAAAGTACGAGTAATTCCAACATAACCCATCAAAGTAGATTAGAACATGTCAGGCTCAAATAAGGATAAAAATGAATTAAAAGAGTTCAATTCATTCATTAACAATCCTTGCATTCGGGATCAGTGCAGACAGGATTGTGTTTTCCATCGCGTGTAGGATGGGCTGTATCTCTACGTCTTTGTGTTCTTGTCATAACAATAGTATGTTTTCATAATTAAAAAGGTTAATTCAAAAATCCACATAGTGGTTATGAGGAAAATTTGTCTCTAGGATCAAGCTTAAGAGAATTGTTAAAACATTCCATAGATTCAGCGTAACGCCCTAAGCTTCGAAGGGCAGCACCCTTGTAGTTCCATAAATCAGGATCTTTTGGGTCAAGCAATAATGCCTGTTCAAAAAAAGACAATGCGTTACTAAAATCACCATTTTCTAATAGGGATTTACCAGAAGATACAAGTTCTTCAATTTTACTCATAGTATTTGAAAGATTGTGTACGTATTAAATTTGAACATATCAACAAAAAAGATCAATGAAAAAATATACGACTAAATAGAACAAATTGTTATTTTCAATAACATAGGATTAAGAGAATGAATGCATTTAAAATTTTTATAATTTTAGCAATTACAATAGGAACAGTACAAACAGCAAGTGCTCAAGATAATGATTCAGGAAGAGAATTAAAAATATCAGATGATGAAAAAATCATTTTATTTTCAGGTTTTTCTATTGCAGTAATTGCAATATTTCTATTTTTAGCTAGAGACGTCATATTGAGAAAAAAGACTTCATATGATAAACAAGAACATGATTCAAAAAAAGATAGAACATATGAAAAATACCATTCAGATTGGGGAGACGATTATGAAGAAATTGGGAAAAGAGGAAACACCAGAGAAGAGAAAGAGTTTAGAGATGAATTGGCAAATCAAAACTTGCCTGATTATTATGAAATTTTAGGAATAAAAAAAGATGCAACTGCAGAACAAATCAAGAAAAGTTTTAGAGAATTGGCAAAGAAAACACATCCAGATAAAACCAAAGAAGATTCGGAACAAGAAATGATTAAAATCAATAAAGCATACGAAGTATTATCTGATGAAGAATCAAAAGAAAAGTATGACAGGTATTTTAAATCAAGTTAAAGGGATTCTAATTTAATAATTATCATACTCAATTCGATTGAATCGGGAGTTTGAACACTATTAGTTAAATTGGTTAAAATTTCCAAAGGAGTTAGTTTTCCATCTAATTCAATAGAAGAGGATATTTTCAATTCACCAAATTCAGTATTAGGTCCAAGCATTTTTTTAGTTAGTAAAGGAACAACCGAAAGATCATGTATTGCACCTTTCATTTTGTATGCATATTTTTCAGAAAAATATACACCTCCACGGGTTGTAGGTTCGTTAACAGGTACAGATGAATTTTCAATTGAAACATCAACTAGAAGATAATCTTTGTCATTAAGATGAAGTGTAAATTTTGGGGGATTATCAACAGTATGATTCATCAAATTCTCAAATAAATCAGAATTAATAGACATGAAAAAAATATCAATGCTAAATTATTGAATCTTGTGATTAAAAATTAAGAAAATATCGATCATTCTGAATATAATTAAAAAAGTTCTTGGAATATATTTAAAAACTCAAATTGTGATCGAACAATAATGCAAGAACTTGCAAATACTCATTCTATGAGAAATGAGATTCTTAGTTTAATGGCTCAACATGGATTAGAAAATGATTGTTATCTGGAAATGTTGGATTATACAATTGACCTATTTGACAGTCAAGGCCTAGGGACAGATTATTACGGATATCACAATATCAATCACGAATTAGAAGTAACATACGTGTCATTACTAGCACTTGATCAAAAAAAAATCAAATTCACTGAAGATGATAAAAAGTATCTATATGTTGCAGCTTTGTTCCATGATTTTGATCCGCAAAAAAGTGTAGATAAACCTCATGAAGAAAGTGTATTGAAATTTATTTCGGAAGATAAAAAACTTAGAGAATTATTAATTTCTGCAGATATTGACCTGGAAATAATTAAAGTGTTGATATTAAGAACTACATATCCATGGAATGGAGAATTAAAAAAGAATGCAGAAAAGGAAATTAAAAGATGCTTTGAGAAATCAGAAAAAACTAGAAACAGTTTAGCATTACAAGAACACATTATGGAAATTGGATGGTACTTATCAGTAATAGACAGAATTAGTGGTTATGCATTAGGGGATTTTACAAAAGCAATGGAGATGGCAAAAATGAATGCACATGCACTTGCATGGAGACCATCAATAATCATAAGAACAGCTGTAGCATATTTTGAAGACATATTAAACAAAGAGACTGAAATTGCACAAACAATTCTAAGAACATTACCGAAAGAAATGAGAAAGAATTTTTTTGATACAGTACTATCATTTATGAAAATGAGAGAACAAGAAGTATGCATTCAAGCAGATTTTGCTTATGAAAATCTTAAATTGGTTCCAACAATTGAAAACAAAAGTTCTCAAGAGGATCCAGACTTTGCTCAAAAACTATATGACATATTTTTAGAATTACCAAAACCATTACAATTTGGAAAAGATAATTTCAAAGAATCAATAAAAGACAAAAAGACAATCATCAATACCTTGAGATTAAATGACAGTAATGGAGAAATCATAGGCTTTTCAAAAGGTGGCCCACTTGAAAATTATCAATTACGTGAAGAAATTAGAGATGAAAATTTTGGCTTAAAAAATACAATATTTTTAGAGCCTTTAGCCTTGAAAATGGGATACTGGGGACTTCGTGGGGGTAGTGAGATGAGACACATGTTCATCATGCAGGCACATTCAATGAAATACAAGTATTTGACTAGTTTTGCACTACGGGATGTAATTAGAGCAAGAATTACAAAAGAGGATGCAGAATTTGTCCAATTATTTGATCCAGAAAGATGGGATTACTATAGAGTAAAATTATAAAAAAATAAATGAAAAAAACACTTCTCCAAATACTCGAGTCCAAGATTAATGGCGAGGTACATCATGAAAAATATTTCCAAAAATTTTATTCAGTAGATTCAAGCTCATATCAAATAACTCCACAGATCATAGTCATTCCAATTAATGAAGAGGATGTGATCAAAACAATAAAAATTGCAAAAAAATATGAAACATCAGTTACAGTGAGAGGAGCAGGAACTGGATTAGTTGGAAGTGCATTAAATTATGGAATAATTATTGATATGAAAAAAATTAATTCAATCAAAATTAATAAAAAATCAGCAATAGTGGGTTCAGGAGTTTTAAAAGGTAAATTAGATTTAGAGTTACAAAAAAAAGAAAAATTTTTTCCTCCAAATCCATCAATTGGGAATTTTTGTTCAATTGGTGGAATGTTAGGAAATAATTCAAGTGGGAGTAGAAGTATAAAATATGGTAGTACAATAGACAACATTAAACAAATTACATTCATTGATGGAAATGGTAAAAAAATTACATTGCCAAAAAATAAGAAAGTTAGTAAAAAAATATTTCAAAATATAAAAATAGATGATGGTAAAATCCCTAAAACATCAAAAAACTCTTCAGGATATCAAATAAAGAAAATCACATCAGAAAAAAATTCCCATAAAATAATTATAGGTTCTGAAGGAACACTTGGAATTATTATTTCTGCAAAATTAAATATTTTAGACATACCAAAAAAGAGAATATTATACATAATTGAATACAAATCAATTTTTGAAGCAGCAAAAAACAGTCAATTAATCGCTAAAACAGCACCTTCTACGCTTGAATTTGTAGATAAAAACACCCTAAAACACATCAAATTTAACTTTGACAAATCAACACAATGTTTACTGTTTGTAGAATACGATGAAAATATAAAAAATACTCAAAAAGAAATGAAATTAATTATTTCAGGCAAAATTATTCAAAAAATCAGCACAGATTCAGATATGAAAACATGGTGGAAGCACAGGGATGCATCATTACACTATAGTTTAAAATCAATTAAAAAAGAATTAAGAATTCCACATATCATTGAAGATGCTGCAGTACCACTAGATAAGATGTCAAAACTGTTTTCAGTATTGAAAAATATTGAAAGAAAATACAAAGTAAAAACAATAATCTATGGACACATAGGAAATGGAAATATCCACGTTAGGTTAATTTCTAAAAAAACAAATACAAAATTAATCAAAAATATTGCAATTGAATATTTTAACGAAGTAATTAAAAATAATGGAACGATTTCAGCTGAGCACGGTGATGGACTAGCACGTTCTGAATTCATAAAAAAACAATATGGAGAGATAAATTATCAAACATTTAAAAAAATTAAACAAATACTAGATCCTAATTTTATTTTAAACCCTGGAAAAATCATTACAAAAAAAAGTACAGTGGTAAAAAATTTAAAAAAATATTAGATTTTTGAATTTCCGATACGAAAAATGTAGCACAGGTTCATGAAAATTAAGATCGGATATTTGCCTATTTGTAAAAAAAGTTCAACAACTTCTCGCTAATATAAGAACGAGCCTACAAAGATCATGACAATAGGATATTGTGTCAAGTGTAGAGACAAACGAGAAATCGGCAGTCCAGCACCATACACCATGAAAAATGGAAAACCTGCAATCAAAGGCACATGCCCAACATGCAGTACAGCCATTTTCAGAATAGGTAGAGGATAAGGATTTTTCAAAAAACCCAATCTTCTATTTACTAGATAGGCCTTGCCATAGCGAAAGCAATGGCGATGGATCTTTTTCAATTTCTTGAGTAATTCTATTTTTTAGAACAAATGAAAAATTTTCAATTGCATCATCCCCACCATCATCAAAAATTTCTTGACCAATCTCTTTGATTCGAGTATGTTTTTGATCTATTTCTGAAGAATCAGGGTTTTGTAAACAAAAAGTCATTAAATCAATTAATTCCTCTTCAAGCATCATATCCATACATTAAGACCAGAGTAATTCTTAATGAATCTTTTTTCAGATTAAAAAATTTCTTCAAATCTGTTTGTCACATAATCCCAATTAATTACATTCCACCAAGATTCAACATAATCAGGTCGTTTGTTTTGGTAATTAAGATAGTATGCATGCTCCCACATATCAATTCCTAAAAGAGGTGTTTTTTGTAATGTCCAAGGACTGTCCTGATTAGGAGTAGTAATGATTTCAATTTTATGATATGTTTCATTAAAAACTAACCAACACCACCCACTACCTTCAATGGAAATTGCTTTTTGAGAGAAAATTTTTTTGAAATTATCAAAATTATCAAAATAGACATCAATTTGATCTTCTAGTTTTCCGCCAGGTACTTTATCACTTTTAGGAGTTAAAGTTTCCCAAAATAATCTATGATTTTCAAAACCTCCACCAAAAAAGTTAATTGATTTTTGTCCTGATTCAGGAAGTGAATACAATTCAGATAAAATTGCAGAAATATATTTTGGATGAGATGCAGCACCTATTTCAGCAAGAGACGCATTTAGACCATCAACGTATGCCTGATGATGTTTTAAATGATGTATTTTCATAGTTTCTTGATCAAAATAAGGCTCTAATTCATCATAATCATATGACAATCGTGGAAGTTGGTAAAGAACCATAGATAAAAAAAGATAATCAACATATATTATTCAAGCTGAAACAAGTCATGAGAAAATTAGGTACAATAGATTTAGAAGTTTTACAGTTAGCAGTTAATCAAAATGGAACATTTAATGAAACTCATTTAGAGAATTCAAAATTAAAAAGACACGGGGTTGGAAAAATTTTAGATACATTAGCATCGCTAAAAGATAGAAAATTCATTTCAATGAATGAGAATGGCTCTTTTACAATTACTGAATTGGCTAAAGAGATTCTATGGAGTTCAAAAATTCCAATATGGGCAAAAATTTTAAGATTATTACAAATCAAATCATGTGATTTACAACAAATTATAGAAACAATAAACAGTTCAGAAGATGAAATTTTTAACGAATTAGAACAATTAAGGAAGAATCAGCTTGTTTTAATGTCACCGCAACGTCAAGATGAAAAGCTAATCAAAGTGTATGAAATTTTACCAGAAGGAATTGAAGTAATTGATAAAACAGAAACACAAGGATTTGAAAATATTAATTTTGGCAAAAATAAATCAGATGGAGAAATAATAGGAACAATTGAAGAGGTTTTAGATCAAGTTAAGAAATTAAATTGTTCAGACGATGAAAAAAACAACATTACAAAAAAATTGGAATTATTGAAAAATAAATTAGAAATCTAATTACAATAAAATTTTAAAATGGAATTAAGGGTGTGAGCAAAGTTCTGCTAAAACTCCACTTAGGGATTTTGGATGGATAAAAGTGACTTTAGTTCCTGCAGAGCCAGGTCTAATTTTTCCTAAAAATTGAATTCCACAGCCTTCCATTCTTTCAACTTCACCTTCAATATCACTAGTATCTAATGCCATATGATGAAGTCCTGGACCTTTTTTATCTAAAAATTTCTTAATTGGACTAGAATCATTTGTGGGTTGCATTAATTCAATTCTACCATTCTCCAGTGCAATAATTGCAACTTTAACGCCTTCAGATTCTACTGTTTCAAATTCAATTTCATCAACACCTAATGCTTGTTGATAGACTTTTGCAGATTCCTCTACATCGTTTACTGCAATTGCAATATGATCAATTTTCAATTAAAAGACCTCCTTTGGACGATATTCTCCAAATACTTCTCTGAAAGTATTGCTAATTTCACCAGTTGTTGCAAATGCCTTTGCAGCAGTTACAATGTAAGGCATGAGATTTTCTTCAGTTTCAGCAGCACTTTGCATTGCAGATAATGCTTTTTCTAATTTTTTAGAATCTCTTTCTGCACGCAATTTTTTTAATGCTTTCTTTTGTTGAATTTCAATCCTACCGTCAATTCTAAGGAGTTCAGGTTGTTCTTCATCTTCAGAATATTTGTTGACACCAACAATTACTCTGTCGGCATCATCAGTTTCTTTCTTTAGACGATATGCATTTGCTCTAATTTCAGATTGGAAGAAACCTTTCTCAATTGCTTTTACAGAACCGCCCATTTTTTCAATCTTTTTCAAGTATTTCCAAACATCAGCTTCAATTTGGTCACATAATTCTTCTAAATAATATGAACCTGCAAGAGGGTCTGCAGTTTTAGTTATTCCACTCTCATGGGCAACAATTTGTTGTGTTCTTAATGCAATTTTTGCAGATTCCTGAGTAGGAAGAGCCAATGCTTCATCTCTTGAATTAGTGTGAAGTGATTGAGTTCCACCTGCAACTGCAGCCATAGTTTGAATGGCAACTCTAACAATGTTGTTGTTTGGTTGTTGTGCAGTTAAAGATTCACCACTAGTTTGAGTATGGAATTTTAATTGTAATGAACGTGGATTTTTTGCATGGAATTTTTCTTTCAATATTTTTGCATAAACTTTTCTTGCAACTCTAAATTTAGCAACCTCCTCAAAGAATTCAATTGTACAACAAAAGAAAAATGACAAACGAGGTGCAAAGTCATCAATTTTCAATCCCTTATCCAAACAAGTTTGGATGTATGCAATTGCATTTGCCAATGTAAATGCAATTTCTTGGGTAGCAGTACAACCAGCTTCTCTCATATGATATCCAGAAATTGAAACAGGATACCAAGATGGAACTTTTTCGGCACAGAATTCAATCATGTCACCAATTAATCTCATTGATGGTTGTGGAGGATAGATGTAGGTATTACGTGCGATGTATTCTTTTAGAATATCATTTTGAGTTGTTCCTCTAAGTTCATGACTTTTGAAACCTTGTGATTCACCAACTGCAATGTAATATGCAAGCAATGTTGATGCAGTAGAATTAATTGTCATGGATGAACTAACTTTTCCAAGAGGAATTCCATCAAAAGCAGTCATCATGTCTTTGATTGAAGTAATTGATACCCCTACTTTTCCAACTTCACCTTCTGCTTGAGGGGAATCAGAATCATAACCAATTTGAGTAGGCAAATCAAATGCCATACTAAGTCCAGTTTGACCTTTTTCAAGCATGAATTTGAAACGTTCATTAGTTAACTTTGCATCACCGAATCCAGAATATTGTCTCATAGTCCAAAATCTTTCACGGAACATTCCAGGATGAATTCCTCTTGTGAAGGGATATTTTCCTGCATCCTCAGTTTGTCTCTTTTTAGAGGATTTTTGGTAAATTCGTTTTACAGAATATTCTGAATCAGTGAAAACTTTCTTTTCAGGTGCTTTGGATTTAGTTACTTTCTTTGTGGCCATAATATCACTTCACTATAGATTTACTAATTTTATCAGCTGCAGTAAATGGGTCCATTTTTTTAGAATTTATTTTTTTAAGGTAATTTGAGAAAGTCTTATCAGATTGCATCATTTCTTCAACCTTTTCATTAATGTTATTTAAAACAATGTCTTTTAATTCGGCTTCAAAGCGTTCAAGGTCCTTTTCTTCTTTGAATTTCTTTTTTATAGTCATCATATCTTTGAGAGTTTTTGCAAAAACACTGATCCCTGCATTCTTTTTTACAGAAGTTTTTAAAATTGTAGGATTTCTATCCGAATCCCCAATGAAATCACGTACTGCATCAAATAGCTGATTGGTCCCAGGAAGATCACTTTTGTTTACTAGGTAAATGTCTCCAATTTCAGTTAATCCAGCTTTAATTGTTTGAATACTATCTCCAGTGTTTGGATTAAAAACTACTACAGTGATATCGGCAATGTTTGCAATTTCTACTTCAGTTTGTCCGGCTCCGACACTTTCAATTATTATTGGATTAAATCCAGCATATTCTAAAATTCGAATACTATTTCTCAAAGATCTTGAAACAGCTCCAGTTGCACCTCTAGAAGCAATACTACGAATATAAGTTCCAGAATCAGTTGATTCAGTCATTCTAACTCTATCACCTAAAATTGCACCACCAGTTACATGACTGGTAGGATCAATTGCCAAAACAGCAGGTTTTGAACCAAGTTTTTTTAATGAAATTGCAGTTTTGTTAATTAAAGAACTTTTTCCAGCTCCAGCTGGACCAGTAATTCCAATAATACTAGATTTTCCAGTATCTTTAAAAATTTTTTTCAATATTTTTCTTGTTTCTTTTTGATCATTTTCAACGATAGTGATAGCTTTGGCAATTGCACCACGTTTTCCTTTTTTTAAATCAGAAAGTAAGTCCACTAGTAAATATGATTTAGAAGGTACAATAAAATCTTGTATGTGATCTAAGAAGGATCATAAATTATGTTTGGTACCGGAGTATTCATTTCATGAATTTCAGTCTTAATTTGAACATGACCAAAGTCTTCATGTTCAACTTCTAAAACAATTGGATGAATCGCCCAACCATATTTTGGCTTATTTGGAAATTCTATAATTTCAATAAATTCAGAATCAGAAAAAGATTTTTGAAAGGAATTTTCCATACCAAGTATTTCAAGAACAGCAGAAGTAGTTTTTTTAGATTTATCAAAATAAGAAATTTCAACATAGCCAGTATCATAGTAAATTGCCTCTAATGAAAAATTTTCACGTAGAGGTTCTTTGTCATCAGTTGCACCACCAGTTAAAAATACGAGTGCTAAAACAGTGAAAACACCTAGAAATATTGGGGGGCCTAATTTTTTAGCCATTTTTGAATTCTTTACGCATTACTCTTAAAAATTTAGAATTAATACGAATTCTTTCCAAAGTTTGTTTTTGAGTTCGTTCAGTTCCAGGAGTAGGATTCTTTTTGAAAAATAATTTGATTTCATTTTCCATTGAATCATCAGCCACACCTGCAATACTAGCAACAATTCTATTAAACAGAGGATTCCCATGTCCAACTTTTTTATTGATTTTTTTCCAATTTTTCTTCAACCATGGCCACAAAATCTTATCACCGTAAGGATTAGCGGCAATTTTCATAATAGGCAATTGCATATTTTGAGATCTTACTTCAGATGTTTGAGAAAAGTCTAAAGTCTTAGCAAGGAGTTTTTTGTCTTGGAATCCACACATAGCACCTAAGAAACGAAGTTTTTCTTCCATTGTTTTTGAATTTGTGTATAATTTTTTTAATTCATTGAAAGTTTTTGAATTTCCATTCCAAGCTGCAATAGAACAAATTGGTTCAATTAAATCAGGAGATAAACTACGAGGAGATTTTAAGAATTTTTTATATTTCTCAATTGCAATATCAGTAACAGAATCATCATTCATTTTTCCTAATGCAGATATCGCAAAGGAACGCAATAGTGCATCAGTATGTTTATCACTTTTTCTTGGCTCCCATCCAAGATTAGACAATATTTTTCTAAAGTAATTAATTGTATAACTACGAATTTCTTCTACAAATTTTTCATCAAATGCACGGAAATACAAAGATGCTAAATTGTGTGCAACATTAACAGATGCAAGATAACTGTCTTCATCAAAATATGCATCAGAAAAATCAAGATAGTTTCTAACTTGCTCATCACCAGAAACACATAGTGAAAACAAATCATTTTGAACTGCCCATCGGTCAATTGGAGGAATACGTTTTTCATCAACTAACATTTTTAGATCAAGTAAAATTCCTTCATCATACTTTACACGATAGAATCCTTTTCGGCCATAATTTGCAACAAAACCAATTGTATTTTTAGGCAATTTTACAGACATGGATTTTTTTGAAAATAACGTGTTTGAAATCTCTTTTTCCAAGCCTAAAGACAATGGAATTGACCACAAACCCTTACTAAATTTAGAATTTGATTCAAGCAAGTATCGTTTTTGCTTGATTTTTAGATTATTGCCATTTTGGTTAATTTCAACAAGAGGGAATCCAGGTTGCTTTAACCAAGTATTGATCATTGAAGTTACGGGCATTTTGGAAGCTTTGCCAATTGCATCCCACAAATCCTGACCTTTAGCATTTTTGTATTTGAAATCTGAAAGATATTTTTTTAATCCTTTTTGGAAATTAGGCTCGCCAACATAATTTTCTAACATTCGCAATACACATCCACCCTTATCGTATGAAATTGCATCAAAAATTTCACGGATTTCAGCAGGAGATTTTACATCAACATCAATAGGATGAGTTGTTTTCAAAGAATCCAACCCCATCGCCACATTCATTGCATCCTCAACAAATTGATTCCACAAATCCCATTCAGGATAGAATTTATCTACAAATTTTGTTGCCATAAAAGTTGCAAAACTTTCATTCAACCACAAATCATTCCACCATTTCATAGTAACCAAATTGCCAAACCACATGTGCGCAATTTCATGAGATATTACTTCTGCAATGAATTGTTTAGTTCTAGTTGAAGATGTTTTTGGATCATAAAGTAGGATTGTTTCTCTGAAAGTTATTGCACCCCAGTTCTCCATTGCGCCTGCAGCAAAATCAGGAACAGCAATCAAATCAAGTTTAGGTAATGGAAATTTAATTCCAAAATATTTTTCATACGAAGTGAGAAGTTTCTTTCCAAGTTCTAAGGAGAATTTACCTTTTGAAGTATTTCCTTTTGTTGTAACAACTCTAATCTGAATTTTTCCAGCTCTTCCTGTTAGGTATTCAAATTCACCAACTCCAAGATAAATCAAATAAGTTGAAACAAGAGGCGTTTTTTGAAAATGATATGTAGTTTTGTTGCCAGTTTTTTTCTTTGTTTTAACAGGCATGTTTGATATTGCAGTAAATTTGTTTTCTGCAATAATGGAAATATCATACGTTGCTTTAGCTTCAGGCTCATCCCAACAAGGAAAGGCGCGTCTTGCATCTGCAGCCTCAAATTGTGTTGTTGCAAGATATTTTGTTTTTCCATTTTGTTGATATTTACTTCGATAAAATCCCAATAATCTATCATTCAATATTCCTTCAAATTCCAAATGGATAGTACATGAACCGCGTATTTTTTCTCCAAGTTTAATTTCTAATTCTTCCTTTTTTTCATTTGTTTTTGGAGATGATTCGATAATTTGTCCTCCAGATTTTACAATACAAGATTTTATTTTTAATTCAGCACAATTCATTCTAATTACATTTACAGATTTTTTACAGTTAACAGAAATTATTTCCAAACCAGTGAAAGTGAATTTTTTTAGATCTGGCTCAAAAGTTAGATTGTAATTGGTAGGACTAGTATCCATAACTTATAGAAAATTTTAGGCTTTATGTAGATTTTCCATATGTGAAAATAATCAAAAATTGTTAAAATTATTCAGAAGAATCTTCAGTTTTTGGAGCTTGATCAGCTTTCAAGCCTTTGTATCTATTTCTGATTGTTACTTCAGTTACTCCTGCAGCTTCTGCAAGGTCACGTTGAGTGATAGATACTCCATTTTTTACACAAGAAAGATACAATGCAGTTGCTGCAAGGCCCATAGGATCTTTACCTGCAGATTCTTTTCGTTCTTGAGCTTCTTTCAATACTTTAACTGCGTAACGTTTAGTTTTTTCAGAAATTTCTAACTTACTTGAAATTCGTGCAATACATTGAATTGAATCAACTACAGGCATCTTCAATTCTAATTCGTGATGCAATAATCGATAGCACCTTGCAATGTCTTTTCTTTTAACATTTGCTGAATCGGCTATATCCTTTAGAGTTCTAGGGGTTTCTGTATCTCTACATGCAGCATATAGGGATGCAGCAATCATTGCAGAAATGGAACGACCTCTAACTAATTTTTTCTCTAATGCTTTTCTGTAAATGTAAGCTGCTTTTTCAAGAACATTTGCAGGAACTGAAACTTTATCTTTTAATTTATTTAAATCACTAAGTGCTTGTCTAAGATTTCTATCAACAGGTTCATGAACTTGACTTCTACTATCCCAAGTTCTAAGACGTTCGATTGTACTTTTCATTGAAGTTGATAATGGTTTTCCAGATGCATCTTTGTTTAGCGGATTAATTACAGTGGACAATCCCATGTCATGTATCATTAATGATGAAGGGGCACCTGTTCTAGCTGGATCCGCGCCACCATCTTTTTGAAATGATCTCCATTCAGGTCCTGATTCTTGAGATTTTTCTGAAACTACATAACCACATTTTGAACAAAACTGTTCTCCAGTAACATCATCAGTAAGAAGAGAATTTTTTCCACAACGTAAACAACTGGGTGTTGAATTGGCAGCAACCATTTTGATTACCCTAAGAATTTTTCCTAGCTATAGTAATTTCAATTGCTGAGACGTCTCTATTTCTTCCATCAGTAGAAACAAGGGATTCAGAATTTATTGAAACATTGCTAATTTCAAATGCAGGTTTTGTTTTCTTTAATACTATTTGAGAAACATCAATTGCAGTTGAAGTAGTCAATCCTCTTGCTTTGATAGTAACAGATGGTTTTGTTGCTAATTGGACAATCGTAGATGTGACATAGGTCATTAGAGGTTTTTTACCGATGAAAATTGTATCATTTGAATTATTTGACATACAGGAGTAATTTTCAGGTCTAATTTAAACAGATAGTTCAAATGATCAATGTCAATTATTTAGACCAGATTGTATTAGATCTTAATCGATCAGTCAATTTGGTGAAATTCAATACAAACTAACACACGAATGGAATTTCAGATACAAAGACTAAACCTTTTAAAATATACATTATAGAACGAAATTATGAAACAAAAAGCAGCATCACGAAATATCAAAATTTTAGTTGCAAAATTAGGTCTGGATGGACATGATAGAGGGGCCCTTGTCTTGTGTAGAGCATTTAGAGACGCAGGAATGGAAGTAATCTATTCAGGATTGTTTGCAACACCAGACAGAATTGCACAAATTGTGGAAGATGAAGACGTAGATGCAGTTGCAATGAGTTTGTTAAACGGAGCACACGGAACATTGTTTCCAAGAGTCGTTAAAACTCTCAAAAAGAAAGGAATCAAAGATGTGTTAATTGTAGGCGGAGGAGTTATTCCAGAAATTGATCATAAAGACTTAGTCAAGTCAGGAGTAGACCACGTATTTGGTCCAGGTACACCATTACCAACAATTATTGAACATATCAATACTGGCGTATCTAAATTAAGAAAAATATAAAATAAAAAAAGATTATTCTGTGGAATCAGGCCACATCATTTTTCGCATTTCTTTACCAACTTTTTCAATTTGGTGTTCATCATTTTTCTTCATGTATTGATCAAATGCTTCTGAACCTTTTGATTGATATTCAGATATCCACTCTTTGTTGAAAGTACCATCTTGAATCATAGTAAGGACTTTTTTCATGTTATCTTTGCTTGCAGCATCCATAACCATTGGTCCACGTGTTAAACCACCATATCTAGCAGTTTCACTTACACGTCTCCACATACCATTAATTCCATATCTTTGAATCATATCTACAATTAGTTTGAGTTCATGTAAAACTTCAAAGTATGCAATTTCTGGTTGATATCCTCCTTCAACTAGAGTTTCAAATGCATTTGTTACCATAGAAGCTGCACCACCACATAGGTCTGCTTGTTCACCAAACCAATCAGTTTCTACTTCTTCTTTGAAAGCAGTTTTGATTAATCCAGCTCTTGCACTACCAATTGCTTTAGCAATTCCTAAGGTTCTATCCCAAGCCTTTCCTGTAAAGTCTTGTTCAACTGCAACAATAGATGGAGTACCAAAGTTATCAAGATAAGTTTCTCGAACTTTAGAACCAGGTCCTTTTGGAGCAACCATAATAAGATCTACATTACTTGGTGCTTCAATCCATTTGAAATAGATTGCAGCTGCATGAGAAAATGACAATGCTTTTCCTTCTGAAAGATTTGGTCCGATTTCATCTTTGTAAACTTGACCCTGAATCATATCTGGAAGTAAGATGTGAATAATATCTCCTTGTTTTGTTGCATCTGCAACAGACATTACTTTATGACCGTCAGCTTCGGCTTTTTTCCAGCTTTTACCGCCTTCTTTAAGACCGACAATAACATTGAGACCAGAGTCTTTCATGTTATTTGCTTGAGCATCACCTTGAATTCCATAACCGATTACAGCGACAGTTTGATCCTTTATAGGATCTAAGCTGATATCGTTATCTTTCCATGTTTTTGCCATAACTAGTCTAAAGGACTAGCAAATATTAACCATGAAAACACATTCAGAGTGAAAAAACTAGATTTCAATTACATTGTCACAAGAACGACATTTGACAGTAACTTTTTCTCCAGAAAGTCGTATGAATCTTTTAGAACCACATTTGGGGCAAATCGGACAAGAACGTGCAGGCTCCATCAAATAGTTATGAGATGATAGATTTTATTAAATTACACTATAGAATTTTTCCGCTACCTAATATTCGGATAGTAGTAGATTCAGGTTTTAAGATTACTGCAATATCATTTTTCTTGCAAACAATGGGTTTCTCAAAAACTAATTTTAATGGAGTTATGGAGGAAAACTTTGCAGCTTTAGTTTGTAATCCAATATTTACAAGGCAGCCTTGATTTTCAGTAATTTCACTTTTGTAAAAGGGGCTTTTCTCAAAATCAAGTTCAATCTCAGTTTTAATTTCAACTGCACCTTCAACAGAAATTACATCACCGCGTCCAACTTCATCAGGTTTTGCACCCTTTACTGCAAGACCAACTCGAGCTGGACAAACAGATTCTGATACAGGATCATCGTGCATCTGAATTGATTTTATTAAAACATCAATGTTATGAGGATATAATTTCAAATTATCATATTGTTTAATTGTTCCATTTGATACTTTACCCAAAATAACAGTTCCAACACCTTTGACATCAAAACAATGATCAATCAATAATTCAGCAGGATTATCATTTGTGATTGGCTCAAGGGCATTCATCTCTTCTTTAATTTTATCTTGTTCAACACGAGTATAATTTTCAACAACAGTTCCCTTGATCATCATGTTCAGTTTTGATTCATCAACATCAAATGTATGAGAAAGAATTCCTTTTTCTTTTTTTAGAGAATCCAAGGCAATAATTTGTTCTCCAGTAAATTTGTCTAGTTTATCTACATGAAAGATTACATATTCAGCTAAATTAATTGCCTGAAATAGAGGTTGAATTTTTTCAGGAAATCCATTTGGGATTACCCAAGTTTTGATAATGTCAGACTCTTTCCTGTCATAAAGAGTCAAATCAGACTCTGTACCTTTTTTTCCAAATTCGGATGCAATATCTTGCTTACCTAATACAACAAAATTGATAGATTTTACCATTAATAATAAAACAAAAAAATCGTTCTTATGAATTTTTGAATTTAAGATAAATGATTAATGCTTGTGGTTTTTGATACAACTATCACAATATTCATTTCCACATGTATCACAAGAGATTAGCTGTCCTGGCCTATATCCTGTAAAACACTCATCACAACTTGTGCCATTCATAGAAAAATTTAGAATTATAATTTTAAAAAGATATCACTATTTGAGGGGAAATTTAGGCATGTTTTGAAATAAAGTTACGGAAATTTTTTCAAGACAGAGACATAACTTGCAAATCTGTGATTTTTTGGTTTTAGTAAAATCTGATTATATTTTGAAATTGGTTTTCCAATTGCCCCATTTAGTCCCAAAGGACCATTAACGAATTTTTCTTTATCTGCCCAGCCTAAAACCTCATCAGATGGAGCATAATGATTAACAATTTTTTTATTAACAATATTTTGAAGAATCTTTCCATACTTCTTTGATGATGGAACGTCTTCAGTGATAGATGCACCAAAAAAATATACACCCTCAACAATTCCAAAATTACTTTTCTTTTTTGCAAGAAATTCTAAAGTACTCAAGATAACTTGAGTTCCAAGAGAGTGTCCAATTAAACGAATTTTTGTATCAGGACTATCAGATTTAAAATCTTCAATAAATTTTCCCAAGTTACGCCCATTTTTCTTTGCAATGACTTGACCTGCAGCTAATGATCTTTTTGCATATTTCATTAAATGGGCACCAGTAGTGTTTGAATCATAACTGTATCCAATTATAGGATAAGAATATCCCAATTTTTTTAATTTATTTTTTGCCAAAACAACTTTTGCAATTGCGCCAGCATTATCATTTCTTAATCCATGAATCATTATTGTTAATTCCTTTGAATCAATTAATTTTTTGAAATCTTGTTTTGGATACAGATAGTATGAATTATTTTTGATAGTTTTACCATTTAGTAAATTATAGTATCCACGAGTTGTAATTCGGGGTACAGGTTTCATATTTACTCAGATGGTCCTAATTCTTTTTTGTATTTTTCAATATCAGATTTTTCAATTCGGGCAAATAATGGAGAAGCATCACCAAGTGTATGTCCAGATGAAATACTCAATTCAGACTGAGATGACCACAAAACATCAGCCACATTTCCATCTAACCCCAATTGAACCCATATTTTTTGGGCAGATTCAGGCATAAATGGGAATATAGCAATGGCAAAACTCCTAACTGCATTTACAGATAGATATACACAATTTGTAGTTCCAGGACCATTTTTCCAAGGTTCCTTGTGTTGGAAATACTGATTGAAAAATGAAGAAACCTCCATAATTTTCTTTAATGCTCTATCCAAGTGATTTTGCTCCATCAAAGTAGAAACATCAGTAGCAAGTGATTTTATTTTTTGTTCTGCTTCAGAGTCTTTTTCATCAAATGGTTCAGTTTCAGGAATTTTTCCATCAAATGATTTTTTTGTAAATCCTAAAGCACGATTAACAAAATTTCCCAGGTTACCAATTAATTCAGAATTTATTCTAGTTGTAAAATCATCCCAATCAAAATTCAAATCATCTTGAGAATATGGATTAATAGAAACAAGATAAAATCTCAAATAATCAGCAGGATAGTACTGTAAAAATTGTTTTAATCCAATGTACCAATTCCTACTCTTGGATATTTTTTTTCCTTGAAGTGTAAGATGACCTCTAGTTGGAATGTAAGTAGGTAGTTTGAATTCTTTATTGATTCCCAATCTCATTGCAGGTAAGAACAGATAATGATGATACACAATATCCTTTCCAATAAAATGATAAATGTCTGCAGAGTTCCAAAACTCTTTTCCATCAATTCCCTTATCATTTAGAAATTTTAATGCGGTTGAAATGTATGCAAGGTGATTATCAAACCATCCATAGAATACCTTACCATCTGCACCATCAAGTGGAACAGGAACACCCCAAGGAATATCTCGAGTGATATCCCAATCAATTAATCCAGATTTAATCCAGTTTTGAACATATTTTTTGACATCCTTTTGAAGAGTAGTAGTTTCTTCTAACCATTCAGATAAAGAATCACCAAAATTCTTGAGTTTAAAGAAATAATGATTAGTTTTTTCTTTTGTTGGGGTTTGGCCACAAAGAGAACATTTTGGATCAGTAATCTCCTCAGGTACACGACCACAACTCTCACATAAATCAGAATATTGGTCTTCAGCCTTGCAATGAGGGCAAATTCCTTTTACATATCTATCAGGAAGGAATTTCTTGTCATTGTTACAATAAAACTGAATTATTTCTTTTTGATAAATATGACCAGCGTCATTTAATTTCTTAAAAACATCTTGTACAAACTCAATATTTTCCGAAGAGCTAGTTTTGTAAAAATAATCAAAATTAATTCCAAATGCTGTAAAATCATCATAATCACGTTTGTTCCAATGAGCAACATAATCAGCAGGAGTTTTACCTTCTTTTTCAGACTGGATTAAGATAGGAGTTCCAAAATCGTCAGATGCACAGACATAGTACGCTTCAACACCATTTTGTTTTAGAAATCTTGTAGTTACATCTGCTGGAAGATAAGTAGATGCAACATGACCCAAGTGAATCTCACCATTTGCGTATGGCAATGCACTTGTAATTATAGCTCTTTTATTCATTATACAATTCTCAAAAGTAAAATCGGAGTTAAGAAGTTTTACCAACCTCTAGTCATTATGAAATTTACACAGTGAGATCAGACATTATAATAATCCCCAATAATTTTTTATCAGAAATAACAGGCAATCTTTTGATTTTATTGTCTGTCATTAATTTTACAGCATTAGAAATTTCTGCATTTTTATCAATTGAGATCAAAGGATAGCTCATTAATCTACTAATTGGCGTGTCAATTGGATATGCATGAGAACCAATTTTTATTGTAAAATCTCGGTCAGTAATTATTCCCACAAACTTTTCATTTTGAACAACTATTACTGCTTCAGCATCACATGTTTCCATAATTTTTGCTGCATCAGAAGCTGTTGCAGTTGATTCTAAAGAAAGAACTGAAGGGTTCATTACATCTTTAATTTTTTTAGTTTCTAAATATGGATCAAATTGCATTATTGACCTTTATTCACATCATATTTCAATACATTAACTAAATTTCAACTTTGAAAATCATGTTCGTTAAAATCTGAACCTAATGAAACTTTCAAAATTACTGTAGAGTCTGTAGTTTGAAAATTCAATTCTTTATCAGGTAAGAAACTTCGGAATACTTGTTTTAGTAATTGTTCGGTAAATACTGACCATTTTGTTCCTAAATCATGTTGAATTAGAAATGTGTGTACATTTCCGTTAACTCTGTGATCTGAATTCATCCCAGATGCTTTCATATAATCTTCCAATGTTTCAATACATCTTTTCAAGTCATATCCACCTTTGATGAACATCACGGTATCTTTTATGGTAGGGAAAATCAAATTAATTATTTCATCAATTTCTTGTCCGTCCAAATCATCTCCAAGTGATTGCAAAATTCCTATTGGGACTGGAATCAATCCAATTTTTTGTGAAAATCTGTCCCATTGAATGTATTTTTCTAAAATTTGTTTTACTAGTACATTTTGAGATATGCCTTTTTGATTTGCTTCAGTTTCTAATTCTGAAACCAATTTTTCAGATAATCGATAAGTAATGCTCCTAGTTGGATCTTTTTTATTTACATGTACTTGTCGTTTAGATGAATCCATATCTTCAATCAATGTAACAGCCCCATGTGATATTAATTGATGTCTTCTGGTTTTGGATTGTTTAATACACAATCAATTTTTGTTTCAATTACGTCCCAATGGATGTTAATTTCTCGAATTTTACTCATATAAAGAAAATATTTCTTTCCATCTCTGTTAATTGAGCCTGAAATTACCAATAATTTTCCATCACAGAGTTTTTTTATTTTTCGATAAACTGTGCTTAAAGGGATTTTCTCTTCTTGGGCTATAATCATTGCAGATTTGGGCTTATCAAGAGTATTTTTTAAAATTAGTTTGCAATATTTGTCTGCCATACTTTCTAAGATTATTTTCTTTCTTTGTTCATCTGTTATTTTCGTGGTCTGAATTAAATCTAACATAAATAATTTTTTTTCAAATTAGTTATAATACTGATGTTTGCATCGTATTGCAGTGTATTCTAATTTGTTATATTTCAAATATTAAAAAAATAGATATCATGAATAATTTGAAATTGATCTTCTTTTCAATCTCAGTAATTATTTTAATTTCAGTATCCCCAAGCGCCGTAAGTGCAGAAAATGTCCCTGCCTGGATAAAAAATAATGCATTATGGTATGGTCAAGGTGATATTACAGAGACAGAATTTCTTAATTCAATTAAATTTTTGATCGAAAATAATATTCTTGTTTTAGAAAACGATGAACCAATTAAACGAAATCAATTAGAACAAATTATCATTCCTAATGGAAATTATGTTGTCTCAGGTGGAAATTTTTACTTACCATTAAATCTGGAAATACATCCCATGACAACAGTTCAATGGATTAATGATGATATTGTTTTACATACTGTTCAAAGTCAAGATGAATATGGGGAAATAATTGGATTGTTCAATAGTGCTCCTCTAAATACAGGTGAAACATTTGAATTCAAATTCACTGAAGAAGGAGTTTACAACTACTATTGTTCATTACATCCATGGAGAGTTGGTTTGGTTACTGTAAGATAATTTAATTTCATTAATGAGATTCAAGTTCTGTGTTTAATAATTAAAGATATAAAATAAATTTGTGAGGGTGACTCATTTAAAATTAGATTTGTTCAGATCTGCCTAGAATTCAGTCATCCTCAACAATACAAAATAATTTTTTAAAATCAGAAAATATTCTGTAAATTACCGTAATTACAAAAATCGTGCCTAAAGTTGTTTAACTAAATTAACTAACTCTTTACCAGTTATTTGCATATTTTACTTGTTCTGGAGTTAATTTATCAATTTTAACATCCATAGCCTTCAATGCATCAAATGCAATTTGAATGTCAATTTCTT
>Ga0222718_10000132_pt1 | contig 73623 bp, 63 predicted proteins | sample C33_27DmetaG_FD_165045 | JGI IMG/M metagenome (GOLD analysis project Ga0222718, IMG submission 165045) | Estuarine water microbial communities from San Francisco Bay, California, United States - C33_27D | ecosystem: Environmental > Aquatic > Marine > Unclassified | place: USA: California... | reverse complement strand
TTGCCATCCGAAGATGGCAACGGCCTATCTTTTGTCCCCTATCATTGCGCGTGTTTAACGCTACGCATATTTTTTATAAGCCGGCAATCCTTTTCATGCTAGATTTTGCGTTGTCATTCTTACATGGCAATTGCTAAACGCGGCCCAAAAACCTGTCTTGATGCGCTTTAAAAAAACGCCACATATCCGCCGATTTGATCTCTGTCTATTTTGCAACCATACCAAGAAAGTCATATCATGATCTCTAGAATCAGGTCAGGTCTGTTCTGGCAGCAAAGGCACGCATGCCCCTTTTCGGCGATTGCAAAATGGCGATTGCAAAATGGCGACCACAAAGATGAGCGGCAATGATTATCGATAGTCTTTTATCCGCGGATGGCCTGGCGGTTTTAATGGCGGTGCTTCTTGGCTGTTTTGTCAAAGGGGCATTGGGGTTTGGCTTGCCGCTGATTGCAACGCCAATCATGCTGTTTGTGCTGCCACTTCCCGAAATTGTGGCCATTCTTGCCTTGCCAATCACCATTGCGAATATCCAACAGATCTGGCTGAACCGGAAACAATGGCAAATTTTGAAACAATTCTGGCCCTTGGTCACCACATCAACCCTTGTCATGCTTATTGGCGCGCCATTGATGGTGGCGATTGATAACCGTCTTCTTGGCATTTTGATTGGGCTGATGATCGCGCTTCATGCCATTTTATCCAGCTTTCCGCTTCGTCAATTCCAAAACCGGTCGCTTGCCCCCAAAACGATGAACCGCCTGATCATTCCAGCCGGCATTGCATCGGGCATTCTTGGCAGCCTTACAACGATATATTCTTTTCCAAGCCTTCAATTATTCATGATGATGCGGATCAAAAAAGACGATCTTGCCATGCTTCTTGGGGTGTTTTTATCGCTTGGCTATGTTGCTTTGTGGCTTGGCATTTCACATGCTGGATTTCCGGTTGGTGACAATCTTCTATTGTCGGCACTAATGTTAATCCCCGCAATGGCCGGACAACAAGCCGGTCATTTGGCGCGGCGCCGCATCAGTGAAATAACCTTTCGTCATATCGTGCATTTTGCGCTGGCCTGCGCTGGTTTCACGCTTATGATACGAGGCATAACAAGTCTTATCTAAAGGGGGTGAGTCATGTCATCGGATCAAAATCATCCTGATTATATTATCATTGGCGGCGGGTCGGCAGGCTGTGTGCTGGCAGCGCGCCTTAGTGCTGATCCTAATTGTCATGTTCTTCTTCTTGAGGCGGGCGGCGAAGACCTTAACCCGCTAATCCATATTCCGGCTGGCTATATTAAAACAATGGTCAATCCGGCAATGAATTGGATGTTTGAAACCGAACCCGAAGACAGCAGCGGCAATCGGCGCATCGCCATTCCGCGCGGCAAGGTTCTTGGTGGATCATCGGCAATTAATGCGATGCTATATGTTCGTGGGCAGGCGGCTGATTATGATGGCTGGGCGCAGCGCGGCAATCTTGGCTGGTCTTATGATGATGTTTTGCCCTATTTCCGCAAAGCCGAAAATTGCGAACAGCTTGGCAAAGGTGATGAAGGTTTTGACAGCACCCTTCGCGGCGTTGGTGGGCCATTGAATGTGGCACCGGTTCGCACGCGTTATGAAGCGTTGGATATGGTGATTGATGCTGCTGAAACGCTGGGCTATACGCGCAATCATGACTATAATGGCGCCAGTCAGGATGGCTTTGGCTATTATCAGGTTACGCAGAAAAACGGGCTTCGCTTTTCCGCCAAAAAAGCCTATCTACAGCCAGCCCGAAAACGGCCAAACCTACGCATCATCACGCATGCACATGTTACCAAAATCAGCCTTGCCGGCAAACGCGCCGACGGGGTTCATTACAACCAACATGGCAAATCGCATCTTATCAAGGCCGGACGCGAAGTGATTTTATCGGCAGGTGCCATTCAATCGCCGCAAATTCTCGAACTATCAGGCATTGGCGCACCTGACCATCTTCGCCGTCACGCAATCGAGGTTCGGCATGAATTATCCGGTGTTGGAAGCCATCTGACCGACCATTATATTTCACGCCTATCATGGCGGTTACGGCGCAATATTTCCTTAAATAATCGCGCCCATGGCCTTGGGCTTGCCACCGAGATTCTGCGGTACGGATTCACCCGGCGCGGCCTTCTTAGCGTTCCTGCCGGTTTGCTTAGCGGCTTTGTTCGCTCTCGCGACGGTTTGGCGGGGCCAGATATCCAATATCACATTGCTCATGCCAGCTTTGCCAATCCGGCCAAGCGCGTTTTTGATAAATTCCCGGGCATGACCTTTGGCCCCTGCCAGCTTCGACCCGAAAGCCGTGGTTCGGTTCATATTAAATCACCCGACCCAATGATGGCACCTGAAATTCGGCAAAATTATCTTAGCTGCGAAGAAGATTGCCGCGTTCATGTTGCTGGGATGAAAATTGCCCGCGCGATCATGCAAAGCGATCACATGGCAACACTTGTCGAGTCTGAAATGCGGCCGGGGAAAGATCTTGATAGTGATGATGCGCTTCTTGCCTATGCACGCGAAACCGGCGTAACGCTGTATCATCCGGTGTCGACTTGCCGCATGGGGCCAGATGCAAAATCAGGCGATGTTGTTGATAAACGGCTTTGCGTTTATGGCATTGATGGACTGAGGGTGGTTGATGCGTCAATCATGCCAACATTAGTGTCGGGCAACACCAATGCCCCAACGATCATGATTGCTGAAAAGGCGGCTGATATGATCGTTGCAGATCAGCGCTAAACCGGTCATGCGAACCGCGTCGCAAAGCTGCATTCTTAATGCGTGTCAATACAAGATCGTACCGCCCTAGCATAGCTCATCAAAAGATTAGAATAGAGCTGGGCACCGGCAGGCAAATTGCTTGCAATCGGATCCAGCGTGCCGATGCTAACCTTGCTATCTTCAGCAATCAGCGCTACTGACTTTTTTCCCAAAAACGGTTCGGTGAAGATGCAATCAAAATGGTGCTCGCGGAGTTCATCCCTTAACGCTTTGACCCGCGATGCAGTGGGCATTACGTCAGGTTCAGTTGTAATTGCTCCATAGTTACGCAGCCCAAAGCGGCGCTCAAAATAAACATGTGCATCATGTAAAACCAGAAACTTAGCGGCTGAATACGACGCAAGCTGGCTGGTAATATCCGTCTCTAAAGTTGCAAAACGCGCTGCCATCGAATCTGCATTTGCAGCATAGGTCGAGGCATTTTCCGGATCGGCCTTGGCAAGGCGGGCGGCAATAACCCCAAGCATGATTTTCGCATTTTGAGGATCAAGCCAGATATGGGGGTTAATCAAATGGTCATCATGTTTCGCGTGTTCGTCATGCTTGTCATGTTTTTCATGGTCATGTTTTTCATGCGCGGGCGTGACCTTATCAAAGTTTATCTGTACTAAACCAGCGCTCTCAATCAATGGCAGTGTTTGAGCCTGCGGTGCAAGTGTCGCCAAGGCTTTTGTGAGCGGCTGTTCCATCGTTGGCCCAACCCAGAACACAATATCTGCCGCCTGAAGACTGCGTGCCTGAGACGGTTTCAAGGTGAAGTGATGTGCCGATGATGGTGCTTCAAGAAGCAAGTGCGGCGTGCCAATATCGCCCATCACCGCGGCAACTAATGAGTGGATAGGTTTTATAGACGCGACCACAGAAATTGGTTTTTGATCAGCTATCACCATTTCTACTGGTATTACTAATGAGGCGCAAAATAACCCGATCGTCTTCACACCTTTAACCCATTTTTGCATCATTGCCATTTCCTAACTCTCTTACTTTCATGAATTCAGCAAGCCTGGTTTTCAGCCTATAATCGATTTATCAAATCAATCTCTCGACCACCCCTATAAGAGTGATATGTTATATTATAACAATTATTGAGTTGCCACTGTCAATGCTGTTTTTTTTGCGATAATAGTGATGTTGATCATGGTCCAAATTCTGCCTGCCCGATGGACATGACACTACCGGTCAGTGGGTCAAAAATCCTCATTTGGCGCCATCACCAATGACAAATTCTGCACAATGGCAATGATGTCTGACGAATCTGCTTGATTTCACCATTCCGCCTGCCCCAGAGTAATGCAGTTGCCTTTAAGGTGGCAGCTCTAAACTATTTTCTGAGCCCAAAACGGCCCGTTCATTTGGGCGATCTATCCCATTTTTCCCTGAGGCTATGATGAGTCAAAAAGAGACAAATTTTTTCAATATTGACGCGATGGAACAGGGCATTGCCCGCACCCTTGTCGAAGGCATCACAACCCGTATTTTTCCGGGTGACAAAGCAATGTTATCAGTTGTTCGCATCGCTCCAAATGCCGTTGGCGCGATCCATAGCCACCCGCAAGAACAATGGGGCGTTATGATTGAGGGAAGCGCAGTTCGCATCCAAGATGGCGAAAAAATACACGTTAAAAAAGGCGATTTTTGGTGCAGCCCTGGCGGTGTTGAACATGGTGTTATCGGTGGCCCTGATGGCGCTGTTATCCTTGATGTTTTTAGCCCGCCCCGTCCTGAATATACCCGCCCCGGAAATGGTTTTGCCACGGAGTAGATCAATGCCTGTTCAAATTTTTTCCAATGAATTCACGCCCCTTTCTGCCAATAAATTAGCCCAATGGGCAACAATTCCGCCTGCTATTGCCGGTGATGTCATGAATCGTCAAAATGTGATGGCAGGACGTATTTCACCGCTGTCACCAGGCATGACCATTGCCGGACAGGCTCGTACAGTGAGCGTTCTTGCTGGTGATAATGCGGCACTTCATGAGGTCATTGGCAGGCTGCGTCAAAAAGAAGTGCTGGTAATTGACGCCGCCAATTATGATGATCGTGCTGTATGGGGTGGTATTTTAAACACCCGTGCCAAATTGCGAAACATCAGTGGTGTTGTGCTTGATGGTGCGGCGCGTGACGCAGCAGAAATGCGCGAAATGGACTTACCAGTTTTTTTGAGTGCATTGTCACCAGCCGGGCCACATAAAGGCTGGGGCGGCTCAATTGATGATAGAATCAGCTGTGGTGGCGTTGTCGTTATGCCCGGCGATATTATTCTTGGTGACGATGATGGCGTTACAGTTGTACCACTGGCCCGTGCAGACGTTGTTCTTGAAGCTTCACTGGCAAGGCTGGCCTATGAGGCTGAGATATTGGAAAAGCTGGCCACAGGGGCTGATATGAGCGGCCTATTCCCTTCACCAGAGCTAGAGATAATGTCCTAGCCAAGCTGGTTTTGATATAATGATTGTGGGGAAGTCTACACCGGCACACTCGCTGATAACGTCAAATCTCTCCCTCATAATTTGAGCGAGGGTAGCATAACACTGTCAGGGCGGGTGTTTCCCCGTCTAATGGTGCAAAAGAACCAAGCCGGCCCTCAGGTTATTGGAAAATGCAATCGAATTAGATGAGTGGGTTTTCTGTTAGCACAAAAACTCTATTAGTATCCTGGTCAGTTGCGGGCATATCTACCCTAAACCTGTCTTACTCAACGATGGGATAAGACTCCATTCACCTAACAACTAAAGTTGGCAATTCAATCAGGGCCAATAAATCGACGGTCTAGCCACCCTAGAGCATGCTTTAAAAAGGGAAGCTAGTAGGCAGACTCAACAGCTGTTCTATCTAAAAATAGTGCTTAACTCAGCAATTTGACAACAATTGACCTAATAGGCCTGCGCAATTGACAGGCATTACACCTCCACGCTTTTTGCTCTATCTCGATATCAAGCTTCAACCAAATTTTCCATAAACCAAATCAGGCAACCAAGTAATGACATCCGGAAACAGCGCAACGAGAACAAGCACCCCAATATAAGCTAAAAGGAAAGGCAGGACAGCAACTGAAATTTTATCAATTCCAAGGTTAGTTATCCGAGCCGCAACGAATAGGTTTGCTCCAACAGGAGGTGTCAAGAATCCCACCTCACAAGAGATCACCATCACAATACCGAATACAATGGGGTCAATACCAAGCGCCATTACGATAGGCAATAGTAAAGGCGTCAGCAAAATGATCTGAGCAATGGACTCAAGAAACATGCCGGTAATTATCAAAATAACGGCGATGATCATGAGCAAAAGGAATGGGCTTTCTGTAACCCCACTGAGGGCCTCGCCAATCATGTCAGGCACAGATAAGAGGCTCATCAACTCTCCAAACGCTTTGGCGGGCCCGACAATAATCAAAACTGCACCTGAAATCATTGCCGTTACCTTCAGACAAACAAGGATTTTTTTGATTGTTAATTCACGGTAGACAACGCCTCCAATCAATAATGCATAAAAAACGGCAACCGAGGCCGCTTCCGTCGGGGTAAATGCCCCAGAATAAATACCGCCAAGTATTATAAATGGAGCAAAGATCGCCCACTTTCCATCAGCCAATGTTCTCCCGACCTCACCCCATGAAAATATTGAGCCATCACCAACATAATTTCGACGTTTGGCAATGATATAAACTGTTAGCATCAGCAAAGCAGTCGCAAAGAAGCCTGGTATAAATCCAGCTAGAAACAATCGCGGAATGGATTGTTCAGCAACAATGCCATAAATAATCATTAAATTACTCGGCGGGATAAGGCTGCCCAGAGCACCACCAGCGGCAGCAATTGCACCGCCCATCGCAGGGTCCCAGCGCTGTTTGATCATTGATGGAATCATAACTGCACCGATCGCAGCTGTGGTTGCAGGGCCAGAACCAGATAAGGCTGCAAAAAAAGCACACCCAAGCACTGCCACAAGACCCAAACTACCGGTGTAGTTGCCAATCATTGACTGCGCCATGTTCACAATACGACGTGCCATGCCTCCCTGCTCCATCAAGGAGCCCGCGAACACAAATAATGGAACTGTAACGAGCGGAAATGGTTCTACGCCCGTATACATGGACAGCACAACTTGAACCAAATTCAGGTCCATCATGAAATAGCCAATCGCTGTACCTATGGCGACTGCGATTGGAATTGGCACTGCAAGAACGATCATTAAGACCATCGAGCCAAACATGATCAGAGCCTGTTGGCCTTCTGATAGGTCAAAGATAAAATCCATCAAGAGGTCATGCATGTGGCAAATCCTCTTCATCACGAGGTTCTAATATTGGTTCATCATACTTTATCCAGCGGTAATAGACCTGCGCCAACCTTAGGGTCATTAGACCAAAACCAAGGATCAGGCACATGTAGGGCCATTTTTGATCAATGTCTAACGCTGGCGAGCGATATTCATCTTTCCAAAAAGAGAGATCCAACAAAACACTTTGATAGGTGAGAAAAATGCCAAAAAGAAACCATATGAGATCACTGAAAATTGTCATCCCAACCGCAACCTTTGTTGGCAATAATTGTACGAAATTCATCACACGAATGTGTGCACGCTCGCGAACTGCCCACGCAACTGAAATGTAAACTGACCACAACATCGCATAAATCGCCAACTCGTCAGACCACGACGTTGGCATGTTAAACAGATAGCGCATGACTACCTGAAAAAATACCATCGAAGCCATAAACATAACGAGGGTACCAGCCAAAATTTCTTCGAAATGTTTTTCTAAAAAATTCCACACTTTAGCAATCTCACTTGTCAAAATGTAAGTGCTGGCCCCAAATTTGAGGCCAGCATAAAAGGTTAGTTATTTATTTTGCAGCCGCATAGATCTTGTCCATAATTGCGGCATACTCAGGACCACGCTCTTTGGCAAAAGCACTGTGGACAGCCTTAGCCTTTTCAACCCAAGGGCCGATATCCGGCTGGGTAAATGTTACACCAGTGGCTTCCATCTTCTTTTGCACGATGGACATACCGTAGTTGGTGTGGAAACGTGACGCAGCAGTGGCAATTTTTGCTGCCATTTGCATAGCTTCCATCTGACTGTCGTCAAGTTTCTTCATGAATGAATCACTGACGAAAAATGGGGGCGCAAGTACAAAATGCCCGGTCATCGCAACATGTTTTGCAATATCGTGGAACTTCTGTGAGTACTGAACATCCAAAGGCAAATCACCACCGTCAACAGTGCCGGTCTGAGTTGCAGTCAGAGCTTCCGACCATGCAATCGGCACTGGATCTGATCCAAACGCCTTATAGGTATCAACCATTACCGTATTCTTTGGAACCCGGTACTTCATTTTGGCAAAGTCAGCAAGATTGTTGATCGGCATCTTGGTGTTATAGATGTGCCGGAACGAAAACAAAGGAATAGTTACGAGATGCACACCAACTTCCTTGGGCATTCCACCCCAGATCTCTTGACCAACTGGGCCGTCTGCAACCTTAACTGCATGATCAAAATTTTGGATCATGTATGGCAGTACCAACAGGTCAATCTTTGGATAAAAAGGACCAGCGTTATTTTGCGCAATCATTGTCCCGTCAAGTGTACCGAGCTGCAGTTTTTTAAACTGTTCCTGCTCACTACCCATTTTATGGCAGCAATGGACTTTCACACGGACTGTGCCACCTGAAAGTGTTTGGAAACGCTCAGCGAATAGGTGCATGAAAGTACCATAAGGGTGACCTTCATTGACAGAATAACCGATATTCATCGTTACTTTTTTTGCGTTAGCGGGCCCCGCCACCAAAAGCAGAGCTGCGAACATTGAGCCAAGAATAGGCTTTAACATTTTCATTATTTCCTCCCTATGATCAAACCTAAAAGCCTACAACTGAATAGGCAATCAACTTGAATAATGAGAGGTTTCCAAAGTTTAAAGCGCTTTGCAAGGAAATTGATTAGCTGGAAGACGGACATAGATTGAAAAAAACACTTGAGTCTCAAAAACAAATATTTTGATCATCGCTGAGAGGTTTCTCAACATTTGCCTGGCGAATAAAATCAACACGCTTAAGAGAAATGTTTACCTAAGTCAGGTTGTTATAAATTGTCAAAATGGCGATTGACGTAAGCGCAATGAGTGCGGCGCGGCGAAAATGCTCGTTGCCCTGCTGACGAAAAAACTTTGCGCCTAAGTAATTTGACAGCACATAGACAGGGGCACTGATTATTCCAAAGGTCAAAACACTAAAGCTAATCTGACCATACATAAGTAATGCGATAAAATTTAACAATGACATTGAACTGAGCGCAATAACAATATTACCTCGGGTGGTGTTTGCATTATCTGGCAATGACATCAACGCTGTCACCAAAGGGGGCCCTCCCATTCCAGCCGCCCCCTGAACAAAACCGCCAATCATTCCTGAACCTAACATGACGCCCTGCCCAACATTACCTTTTATACGCCAGCCCGACGCAAGAAGGGCTACCGTCATAAGTAAGACAACAGAAATGGCCAATTTCATCTTCGCAGGATCAACCCCAATAAGAACAGCTGTACCCACAGGCACCGCTATAAGAATTCCAATTAACATTGGAGTAACGGTCTTCAGATTCGAGTCGCGAATACTTGTTGGCACGAGGTAAAGTATTGTTGGAATTTCGATAATCACAAGGATAGCGATAGCAACAACTGGAGGCAGCGCAAAACTCAGGGTTGGAACGATTACAAGTGCCGCACCAAATCCAAGGAATCCTCGCAAAAACCCCCCTACCGCAATGCTAAGGAAACAAAGCAACAAACTTTCGTGACTTAGCCCTAGAAAATCCATTCTTCCGCCCTACCCATCCAATGATCGTTGTTTCCTGATCTCATGCCTTGCCAATCCAAATACAGATAAAAAGATAAGGCCGCCTCCAAAAAGAGTACCAAGGCTTATTATCTCCTCAAAAAACATCCAAACCCAAATCGGCCCAAGTGAAAATTCAAGAAGCATGATCAACGGAATTTCAGCAGCCTTCAAAACCCTCGTGGACAATACTAAAAGTGACTGACCAAAACCTTGCAAGACACCTCCCCAAATAAAACATAATGCAATATCATAAATTTGAGGAATGACGTCCCACTGCCCAAAGACCAAACCAACAATCATGCTGAAAATACCAGTCAGCAGGAGCACCGGCAGCATCTCGACATGCTTGTTTCGCCTGAGAGTTACGGCAAAACAGGAAAAACAAAAAGCTGTCATTAAAGCAAAAAACACACCCAGCAAACCCTCTGAGCTAACATCTGTAACAATAATCGCGACTACACCAAGGCAAGCAATAGCCATGGCCAACAATGTGGTTCGTTCGATACGCTCTCTTATAACTATGAAGGCAAGCAGCGCTGTAATGAAGGGCGCGAGCGCAATAGTAAATGTAGTGTTCGCGACCGTAGTGTTAGAAAAAGCAAACACATAAAAGGTCTGCGCCCCCGTGAAAAACAAAGCACCAAGAACACCTTGCCTTCCAACGCTCCAGATTGTCAAAAACACCCTTTGCCTATAGAAGGCATTTAGGACGATGAGCATTACAAATGAAAGTGCAAGACCCCGAAAAAAAACAACTCCAAAGGCGTCAATGCTCTCAAGGCTTCGAAAAATAAGGCCAGCAGTGCTAACGATAGTTGCTGACACAATCATCATTTTGATAGCGGATGGCCTTTTTATGTTCAAAGACAGGAGGTTTATCATCGATGTGCCAAAAAGCTTAATGATTGGCGGAGAGCTAGAAAACAGCTAGCTATGAAACTGGCAAACAACAGGGCCTACAATCCACATGCAGAATACTTGCTAGCTTGACATGCAATCGCCTGTGACACGGTTTCATCAAAAATCGCCTTTGGTATTTCTTTAGCGATTGCCTGAACCATGAATGCAGCGTTGGGGTCAAATTCAGCCGATAAGAGGAACCAATGAAGCGCTTTTTCTGAGCTTTTTTCGACGCCCAACCCTTCATAATAGCTATTGGCAAGTGCCGTAAAGGCAAAAGGATAGCCTTGCCTAGCTGATCTTTTAAAAAGCTGAACGGCTCGAAGTTGGTCTTGAGGGGCGCCCTGGCCAGTCTGATAAAGCAGGCCAAGGCTCGCCTGCGCCACTTTATCACCAGATTCTGCCAACGGCGCCCATAATTTAATGGCCTCTTCTGGTCTGCCTTCTGAGAGTTTCACAAAGCCATTATTTAAATCATCAGCACTGACCAAGGTTGCAAAAAACGTAAATGCTGCAATCAACATTATTCTTACCCAGCGCAAAGCCATATCTCCTGATTTTGTACTTTCTGAGCAAATCCAACTGGCAATCGTAAACGTTTACCCGTAACGTCTAAAGGATGCTGACACTTTAAAATTTGTTTGAACAGTTAAATCTCAAAAATGTGAGGTGCGTCAATGATCATTCATCGCTCAGCAAAAATGATTGAAGAACTATTTTTATTAGCCTACCAAAAAATTACCGCGCCCAAATCCATAATGGACACAGTTTATGGAACCTTTCTTGCTCTCGCAGCTTTGTTCTGCCTGCTGTTCGCTTTTGAGCAGTTCATTGGCCGCTGAGATTTGTTCTTTAAGTTGAATCTGGATGCATTATGATTGTGAGCTTATAAAATATTCAAGAATAGCGGTTTGATCAAGAGCCCCCATCCCAGCTTTGTCTGCATTGATGAATTCTGCCCGAGCCATTCTTCCAAATTGGCCCTTATTGTTAACCATTTCTGCAAGCTCTATTGCCATAGTCAAATCCTTAATCGCCATGAAAATTGGAAAGTCTGGCGTTAGGTCGCCTGCAAGCACTTTTTTTGGATAATTTGTGTTGAGTTGCCCAAGCCCAGCGGCCGTTGAACTCATCAATTTTGCCATAGCTCTCACATCAAGTCCCAGGGCTTTTGCTAAAGACAGCGTTTCACCGGTTACTGCGTTGTTGATCATAGCCATATAATTATTGACAAGTTTTGCCTTCAGGCCAGAACCTGTTTCGCCAACATGAATAATTGTATCGCCAACTGCTCTAAAAGCACCGTCCAGCGCTTCAATATCATCCGCTTCTCCGCCAGCCATTACGAGAAGCTTGCCGGTGATTGCCTCCCGAGGAGTCCTGCCAACAGGCGCATCAACAAATCTGTGGCCACGTTTGGCAACACGCTTTGCTGTTTCCATCAATTTTGGGTATGAGCCTGTCGACATATCCACAATAAGGCTGTTTGGTGCACAGTTTTCCAACGCGCCCCCCTTGTCAAACAGCACCGCATTAACAACATCACTGTTCGGCAATATCATCATAATCACATTACGTTGATCTGCCGCCTCGAAGGGGTTCGTCGATGCGATCGAGGCAATGCCCTTAAAGCCGTCAACAACATTCTGCTGAACATCGCATACAGCAACGTCAAAGCCCTTTTCGATAATGTTTTTTGCCATTGGAGCTCCCATCATTCCAAGCCCAATAAAAAGGATTTTTTGTTCCATAGATCCCGCCACTTGTTAAAACTGCAATCGCATAAGAATTTGAATGAAGAAAAATTGATTAATACAACTGCGCTTTGCTTATTCAGGTAACTCTCCGTATGGAAGATAACCGCCAGCAAGTGTTATGCCGCAATCAGCAACAGAAACAGAACCTGTCATGGCGCTCGATGAGTCGGATAGCAAAAATAAAGCAATATTGGCAATCTCCGATGGTGAGGCCATTCGGCCCAGTGGTGTCATGTTGACAATTGGTGATAAATCTCGTCCCGCTGCTTCCTGTTTTCTAATGAAAGGGGTGTCGACCCAACCTGGACAGATTGTATTCACACGGATGTTTTTTTTGCCCCATTGAACAGCCAGTGCCTGTGTTAGGTTCTTGATTGCTGCTTTACCAGCGCCATACCCTAGTACCGGCCCTGGTCTAAGTGCCAACACGGATGACATAGTAACAATAGAACCACCGCCTGATTTAAGCATTCGCCGGCCAACTAATTTGCAAGTAATAAATGTGCCATTGATGTGATTTTCGAGCACTCTTTTAAAATTCTCTAGTGGCATTTCTTCCATAGGTTCTCGGGTTGGCATAATGCCGGCAGAGGCCACGCAACCGTTGAAGGCAGGCATGTTCAAGGAAAGCGTCTCCAGTGCAGCATTCATGGACGATTCTGACTCTACATCACCAAGCGCACAGTAAGCTCGACGTCCAAGTTTCTTACATAGATTTAAGGCAGCATCACCATCAATATCAATGACACCAACACTAGCCCCCTTTTTGTATGCAGCCGCGCAAATAGCAGCGCCAATACCGCTGGCACCACCCGTAACAACAATGGATTTTTGTCCAAGATCAATCATTACAATTTACTCCTTTGAAAAGAACCTGCTATTTCGAGACACATCACTGCATCACATAAAACTAACAACTGCAATTTTTTACAATTGATCAATTCGTATGTGCTGATAACTTATACGATGAGCAAAAAAACCAGATCATGCCAAAACAAATATTGAAATAGACCAGAACGAAAAAATTATTGAAAGTTGATATCATGAATCATGACAACGTTGACCTTGATGCAGTCGTTGTCGGCGCAGGGTTTTCAGGGCTCTACCAGCTCTATTGCTTACGCGAGAAACTAAAGCTGCGTGTCAAAGTTCTTGAGGCTGGCGGTGGTATAGGCGGTACATGGTACTGGAACCGCTATCCTGGGGCACGCTGTGACTCTGAAAGTCACACTTATTGCTACTATTTCGACAGGTTGTTGCTCGAAGAGTGGTCATGGTCTGAACGATACCCTGGACAGGCAGAAATCTTAAGGTATCTGAATTTTTGCGCCAGAAAGCTAAATCTTGAGAAGGACATCCATTTTAACGAGCGAGTTTTAGAGTCAGAGTGGGACAGTGATGCACGGCTTTGGCATGTTAAAACTCAAACTGGCAAAACCTTCAGGGCACGTTTTTTGATAACTGCGGTTGGGTGTCTCTCATCGACAAACATGCCTGATATCGATGGACTTGCTGATTTTGAGGGAGAAGTTTATCACACTGGCCAATGGCCCCATAACAAAGTTGAGTTTGACAAAAAGACCGTGGCTATTATTGGAACAGGCTCAACCGGAATTCAAGCAATTCCTGAAATAGCGCGTCAAGCTAAAAAACTTTATGTCCTTCAGAGAACTCCAAATTACAGCGTACCAGCACGAAATAGACCTCTTTCCAAAGATTTTCACTCGGCATTCATTAAAGAAATTGATGCTTGGCGATCAAAAATGCTGAAGTCTCGTCATGGTCATCCATGGACAGCGCCAGACCGTCAGGTCAGAAAAACCGCGCCAGAAAAGCGCCAGAACATCATGGAAGCGGCATGGGAACGTGGCGGCCTCGGGTTTCGTGAAAGTTTTGATGATGTGCTCCTTAATGAAGAGTCAAACAAAATTATGTCAGACTTCATTCGGCAGAAAATCGTCGATACCGTCCATAATGCTGAAACAGCAAAAAAATTATTACCAATCGATCACCCATTTGGCACCAAAAGGCCACCGATCGATACCAATTATTTTGAAACGTTCAATTGTGACCATGTGCATTTAATTGATGTCAGGGAAAATCCAATCTCTTCGATCTTCACTAACGGAGTCACACTGTCCAACGACACTCAGATAAGGGCGAATATGATCGTTTTTGCGACGGGTTTTGACGCAATGACAGGGGCGTTGCAAAAAATGAACCTGAAAGGTAGAGGTGGGCTCAAACTAGAGGATGCTTGGTATGCTGGTCCACGAACATTTCTTGGTCTCGCTGTACCTGAATTCCCAAACATGTTCACCATAACTGGGCCTGGCAGTCCATCCGTGTTAACAAATATGCCGCGTGCAATCGAACAGCATGTTGATTGGATTACTGATATACTCTCACACGCGATCCAGTGCGATTATGTTGAAATTGAAGCCAGCCAGGCAGCCGCCAACGAATGGACGCAACATGTGACAGACGTAGCCAACAAAACACTTTTGCCAAAGGCTAATCATTCCTGGTACCTCGGGGCAAATGTTCCCGGAAAACCCAGGGTTTTTATGCCCTACGCATTCGGTTTGAATCATTATCGAAATCATTGTGACTCTGTTACAGCAAACGGATATGCAGGCTTTCTGTTGACAAAGTAACCTTATCCGAGACGCGTTGAGATCGGAGTGTCAAATTATGACTGATGAAATTGAAAAATTCGACTATGTGATTATCGGCGCTGGGAGTGCGGGTTGCATTATTGCAAACCGCCTCAGTGCCTGCGGCAAACATAGTGTCTGTGTGGTTGAGGCAGGTCCAAAAGACTGGCACCCGATGCTGTATATCCCAGCTGGGTTCATTAAAACATTAGTTAACCCTCGATTCAACTGGATGTATTCGAGTGAGCCAAGCGTCGGCACCAACGGCCGCGCGATACCAGCACCTCGAGGCAAAGTGCTCGGTGGATCAAGTTCAATCAACGGTATGGGCTTCAACAGAGGGCAAAAAATGGACTTTGATGTCTGGGCTCAAAAAGGTAACCCAGGTTGGTCCTATGATGACATTTTACCTTATTTTAAAAGATTTGAGAGCTATCAATCTCACGATAATCAGTCCTATCGTGGTTCCGATGGTGAAATGACCATCAGTGACCTTGAATGGAAAGACCCCCTTTGTGAGGCCTATATCAACGGTGCAGAGAGTATGGGAATTCCAAGGAACCCGGACTATAATGGCGCAAGGCAAGAGGGCATTTCATATCTTCAGCGTACAGTTAGGGGACGGTTTCGCATGAGTGCTGCCCGTGCTTTTCTCAACCCAGCTAAAAAACGTTCCAACTTACGCGTGATCACAAACGCTCACGCGACTCGTATCCTTTTGGAGGGCAAGTGCGCAACTGGCATCACATACAAATTGGGCAGTGCTAAGGGGGTGGAGAGGCAAATTCATGCGGGCCAAGAACTAATACTTTGTGCCGGTGCTATAAATTCCCCGCATCTTTTGCAGATATCAGGAATTGGTGCAGCAGAGCATTTGCGAGAGATAGGCTGTGAGGTGCACCATGATTTGCCAGCTGTGGGGGATAACTTTCAGGACCATTACGCAACACGTCTAACCTATCGGGTGCGCGGCGTTGACACAATTAACAATCGTGCACGTGGGCTACCTTTGATTTCCGAGTTTGCTAAATACTGTTTTGGTAAAAAATCAATATTAAATCTTGGCCCGACTGCCGTTTTTTGTTTTATGAAATCAAATGAAAGCCTCAGTGATCCTGACATTCAAATCAATTTTACGCCTGGAACACACCAACGTGGAATGCAATCCACGTTGGAAAAACAAGCTGGCTTTACCATGGCTACATGGCAACATCGCCCCGAAAGTCAGGGGTATGTAAAGGCAAAAAGCACAGACCCGTTTGCACACCCTGAAATTCAGCCAAATTATCTCGCTGCTGAAACTGATCAAAACGTCATTTTGGCCGCAATTAAAATTTGTCGCAAGCTTGCACAAACTGAAGCCTTGAAACCTTTTGTTGTGGAAGAGACCTTTCCAAGTGCTTCCTGTCAAAATGATGATGACTTGTTGAACTCAGCGCGTGAAATTGGTCAGTCCATTTACCATTTAATGGGGACTTGCCGCATGGGTAATAGGGACGACAGAACTACAGTTGTTGATGCAGAACTGAGGGTTCATGGCATTAAAAACCTACGGGTAATCGACGCGTCCATAATGCCAACAATGGTGTCTGCGAACCTAAACGCAGCAGTCATGATGATTGCTGAAAAGGGCGCAGACATGGTTCTCGGGAAAACAGCTGCAAAGGCTCATTGAACCCTAAATTTATTTATAGCCCTGAAATCAACTTCCACCCCTAATCCAGGTGATTCCCCAAGCTTAATCAGGTTCGATGAAGTTTCAAAAAACGCATCTACAAAGGTACTTCGAAGAGGATTTTTATTAATATCAAACTCCAAAACACCATTGCCACCAACTGCGGCTAAGGCATGCGCTGACGCAAGCAAGCCAATACCACCGCCAAGATAATGTGGGCAATATCGGATGCCGGCTTCAATTATTTTCCTAGCAACCGGAACCGTCTCTGTCAAACCACCCCATTTTGCTAGGTCAGGTTGTATAACCGAAAAGTATGCAGCCTCAATTAAACGATCAAAATGACGGCCTCCCATAATATTTTCACCACCAGCAAGTGGGGTGTTGCCAGAGGCCTTCAAACTACACCATTCATCATCGGGTCGGTCAGCATGAATTGGCTCCTCCAACCACTTGATGTCAAACGCAGCAATTTTTTGCATCATCTCCCTTGCCTCGTTTACAGTCCACGCCTGGTTTGCATCAACCATCAACTCCCCATTTTCGCCAAGTAAGGCACGTAATGATTTAATGTTCTGGATATCTTGCGCCGAATCAAATCCGATCTTTAACTTGAGTGCATTATGCCCCGCCTTCAGAGCCATTTCTGCAGTCTTTTCAGCATTGGCCGGGTTGATACCGCTTGCGTAAGTTTTTACGCTATCGCTTACACCACCAAGATATTTCCAGAGGGGTATTTTATCTCGCCTTGCCATTAAATCGTGAAGAGCAATATCAATGCCGGCAATGCATTGTGCCATCGGTCCAAACTCTCCAGTTTGCAACCCGAGAACCCATGTTTTTCTTGTCAAGAATTCAAATGCCTCGGCTGGGTTGTCAAATAGTTTCCCATTCAGCAAAGGTTTGAAAACACTATCAATTAGCCGCGCACGATGTTCTGCACCAACCGCTGGGAAGTTACACCAAACCTCACCAACTCCAGCCAAGTCATCCTCGTCAGTCAATTTAACTAAAACCATTGGACGGTCGAACATTGTGCCAAATGACGTTTGGACAATGGTTTCCAGAGGATAACGATATACCAGAACCTCAATAGATTTTATTTTGATCACACAAACCCCCCTGCAAGCCTAAACAGACTCTCCAACTGCTTCGTGAGCGTAAATGAATTCATCTGGGAATGTTAGCACTTCTTGTGGAAGGCAATGGTCTAACCTTTGGTAATTTTGCAAACACATCGGGCTCCATCTTGAATCTTGGCTGTGGTGTCTTCAGTGTTTAGTGAGGATTAAATTTTAGCTAAATACAGAATCACATTTATCTAGACCCACGCAAAGAATTTTCTGGATTTTAACTGCCTAGCGGTCAACTATAAGATATTATGAAGACAAACCAAAAGCGTTATACACACATAATTGTTGGTGCCGGCTCCGCTGGCTGCCTATTGGCCAATCGACTTACATCGCGTGCTCAAAACTCTGTACTTTTGATTGAGGCCGGTGCTTGGGACGATGGCTTTTGGTTAAAACTGCCAGTCGGTTATTACAAAACTATGAACAATCAAAAAGTCTCACGGCACTTTGCCTGTGAGCCCAGCGAAGGTTCTGGTGGTCGTTCAATCAACTGGCCACGCGGGTGTGTGATTGGCGGGTCCAGCAGCATAAATGGCCTAATCTTTATTCGCGGACAGCACCAAAATTTTGATGACTGGGCGGCACTTGGTAACCATGGTTGGTCCTATACCGAGGTCTTGCCATATTTTAGAAGACTGGAAAACTTCAACGGCGAAGACTCTCAATTCCATGGTCGGCACGGTGAATTGCAGGTATCAAAATTGCGCAACCATCATCCCGATTGTTCGGCATGGCTTGACGCAGCTCATCAATATGGCCTTCCACTAAATGATGATTTCAATGCTGATACAACAGAAGGGGTTGGGGAATACCATCTATCCATCGGGGCTCGTTGGCGTTCCAGTTCTTCCCGTGCTTTTCTGGCGCCAGCTAAAGCTCGAAAAAACCTGGATATACTGACTAAAACATTGGTTACCCGTGTCCTTTTTGAAAACAAAAAAGCTGTTGGCGTTGAAATAGTTCAAGAGGGACGAAAGCAAGTACTTCATGCTGAGACTGAAGTTATTTTGTCTGCGGGTGCAATACAATCGCCACAGATCCTCCAACTATCAGGAATAGGGCCTGGAAAGCTGTTGAAAGAGCATGGTATTGACGTAGTTGTTAACAGGCCCGGTGTTGGCCAGAACCTTCAAGATCATTACCAGATGCGCACAGTCGTGCAGATGCGATCGCGCGATTCTCTTAACAACCAAATTCGCAACCCAATTTCACTGCTCAAGATGGGTTTGGATTGGGCTTTTCGAGGACGCGGGGCACTGACAGTGGGTGCTGGACAAGTTGGTGGGGCAATGCGGACTGACTTTGCCCCAACAGACCAACCAGACTTGCAATTGTTTGTAATGCCGCTTTCAGTTGATAAGCCCGGCGAGCCACTCCACCGTTATCCCGGTTTCACCAGCGCGATTTGGCAATGCCATCCCAAATCGCGTGGATCAATTAAAATTGTCACTCCAGACCCAACCGCAGACCCAAAGATTCAACCTAATTACCTTGCCGATGAGCTAGATCAAAAAACTATGGTCGAAGGCATCAAGATCCTACGACAAATATATAGCCAACCAAAATTTCGGGATTTGTGGGATGCTGAAATTGTACCTGGCGAACAAGTGAAGACCGACGCTGATATAATCGATGCAATCCGCAAAGGTGGCGGCACCGTCTATCACCCGGTTGGAACCTGTAAAATGGGGATTGACGCAGCTGCTGTTGTTGGACCAGATCTGCAAGTGCATGGTGTGACAGGACTCCGCGTCGTTGACGCTTCTATTATGCCCCTGATAACCTCCGCTAATACAAATGCTCCAACATTAATGATTGCAGAAAAAGCGGCAGAAATGATCCTTGCAAGTGGCCGCTAGTTGAGCGGGGGGAAGATTAAACGACGTTGCTTGACGGATAATACAATCGCTTAATCTCATGCAATAGGAGCTAAATATGGGCGCTGCTCAAAGACACAAGAAACTAAGACAAGAGCAAGCTTATGAAGTTAGGTGCTGTCACACATCTGGTGAAGTGCAAGAGTTTATGGAAAAGTTGACAGGCGGTGAAGATGGCTGAGAACACCGCTGGTCGAAAAATATGGAACTACAGTCCAGACGAACCAATCAGATATAACCCACTTTTCGATTGGCCTATTCACCCGTTGAAGGTTTTTACCTGGATGATAAGACGCTGGATTAGCATTTCACGTTTCTTGATGTTCATAATTCTAGGATTTGTAATTCATCAATATCTAACGCCTAGCCTTCAAAAAATGCAGAACGTAACTTTCGACTGGATGCTTTTAATTTTCCTTCGCAACACCGCTCTTTTGTTTTTGGTGGCGGGATCCCTGCACCTATACTTACACGTCCGTAAAGCGCAAGGTGACAGGTTCAAGTTCTTAAAGCGCGAGATGGCAACAAAGAACAAAAGCTTTAAATTTAACGATCAAGTCTATGACAATATGTTCTGGAGCATTGCGAGTGGCGTAACCGTTTGGACTGGTTACGAGGTTTTGTACCTCTACTCCCTGGCAAATGAATGGATTAGCGTTGCCCCATTTGCCTTCCATCCTCTTCAATTCGTTGCTTGGATTTTATGCTTTCCGCTTATCCGTGGAGTCCATTTCTATTTTATTCATCGCCTTCTGCATCACCCTTTTCTCTACAAACACGTTCACATTACACACCATAGAAATGTTAATACAGGACCGTGGTCAGGAATTTCGATGCATCCGATTGAAAATCTGATTTACCAATCATCACCACTGATACATTTCATCATCCCAACTGATCCATTGATTGTTATCATCCATCTTATTTTGGTAACCTTGAACCCAGCATTTACCCATTCAGGATTTGAAAAGATCATGAACAAAGATACTAAAATCCTCGACTCTGCTGACTTTCACCATCAGTTACATCACAAATACTTTGATTGTAACTATGGGAACATGGACATGCCACTGGATGTGTGGTTGGGCACTGATCACGACGGTACTGATGAAGCCACCCAAAGGCTTCGGATGAGAAAGCGAAAAGCGCCCTTGTAAACTCTGAATTATAAAGAGGCTGGGTTGAGAACGCTAATTTGCCGCCGATCCAATTGAATCAAACTTAATATCACCCATAGGGCTTGCATTGAAAACTTGAGAGCAACACGCGGTATCCCAAATTTCCTAAATTGAATGCTCACATGGGACAGGTAAATGTCTGTAAAGAGCACCATGTCATATCCATCTTTTTCATCTGATGATCAATATTAGGTTATTTTTGACAGGCTTTTTAAAGTTCTGTAGATCCCAGTTGTCCAATCCTCTTTCCCATGGCCAGCAGCACTCGCGATGTTATAAAACTCTCGGGCTACAGAGCCGGTAGACAGAGGAACTTTGGAAGACGCACCAGCCATCAAAGCAAGGCCGATGTCCTTACGTGCTAGATCTAACATAAAAGCCGGCGAATCATTATCTTTTAATGCTTTATCCGGCCAGGCCGTGGTAATGTGGCCAAGCCCTGCCGGAGTCTTAGAAATCACTTCCACCAGTACATCTTGACTGACACCCGACTTCAGGCCTAGCGCTAACCCTTCTGCTGTAACCAGGTTAGAAACGGCTGAAATGTAGTTATTTACTAATTTTACAACAGAACCTGAGCCTAGTTCGCCACAGTATGTTATGGCCTCTCCCATGCATTCGAGGAATGGCACTACACGATCAATATCTTGTTTTTTGCCTCCGACCATGAAAGTCGATTTCCCATTGATTGCATGCGCCGATGTTCTGCCGACAGGAGCATCAACCATAGAAAACCCCCGATCAGCGAGGCGTTTGCCAATCTGACGAGTTTCGTCTGGCAGGATCGTGCTCATATCGACAAATATTGCATTACCAGACATTCCATCCGCGATTCCATCTGTACCGAGAACAACTTTCTCCACAATTTCGCCAATAGGTAAAATAGCAAAAATCGCCTCACAGCCTTGTGCCGCCTCTTTTGGTGACTTTGTACCTTTTGCACCTTGCTTCTCAAGGGCAGATACAGCTTTTTGCGAAACATCATAGACCGTGACATGGTGACCATCTTTTATAAGGTGAGGGCACATCGCGCTGCCCATTTGCCCGAGGCCTACAAATCCAATTTTCGCCATATCCGTGCCCTTTCAAAGCGACTAAATAGAAAATTTAACGATGCGCCTTCCAAAATTTTTGCGCAAAAACGAGGCGCCTTCTTTTAGCCTACAACGGATTTTTTGAAGGCACCCGGCAAGACAATAGGCTATCCTCTTCAGCATAATACGAAATTATCCACGAAGCACAGCACCGCAGTTTTTACCAGCTGCCGCAATTACAGCATCACTGATCGCGTCAATTTCAGCCTCACTCAAAGTCGCCTTTTGCGGCGTTAATGTGATCGTGACCGCCAATGATTTTTGACCATCGCCAATATTTTTGCCCTGATAAACGTCAAATAGCTGAATATCACTTACCAAGGGCCCGCCTGCCGATTTTACCGCGCGAAGAAGCTGGCTTGCCGGTACATCGTCATCAAGAATAAATGCAAAATCACGACTGACCGACTGGAATGGTGACATTTTCAGATAGGAACGCGCAGGCCCGCGTGATTTCGTCAATGGCACATCTTCTAAAAACAACTCAAAGCCAACAAGCCTATTTCGTAGCCCAAAATGCGCGGCCACCTGCGGGTGTAATTCACCAAATTGCGCCAGCAATGTACGGCCCTGTAGCAACCTGCCACAACGCCCCGGATGAAAATAATCAGGCCCTCCCGATTCGATTTGCAAACTGCCACGCCGCACCCCAAGAACCGCAAGCGCGGCTTCGGCATCAGCCTTGGCATCAAACACATCAACGGGGCGACGGCTACCATGCCATTCGCGTGGCGCCATTGCGCCATGCCGGATTGCCGCCGCAGCGGTACGTTGCTGATCAGGTTCATCACCAAGAAAGACCGGCCCAACCTCAAACATCGCAATATCAGCTTCACCACGATCTTGATTGCGGGCGGCAGCTGACAAAAGATTTGGCAAGGCTGATGGGCGCATGATTGATAGGTCAGCGCTAATTGGATTGACCAGGCGCAGACTGGCATCACCGCCCCCAAACATCACCGCTTCTTTTTCGGCAAGGAACGAGAATGTTACCGCTTCGGTCAAGCCACGTTCGGCCATCGCACGGCGCAGCCGCAATGGACGCGCCTGTGCCACATTTACTGCTGGTTGGGCAACAACATGCTCACGCGGCAAATGCACCATCGGCAAATGATCAAATCCATAGACGCGACTGATCTCTTCAACAAGATCGGCAGCGCCGTCAATATCACCACGCCACGGTGGTGGGCTAACCTGCCAGCCAGCCACATCCTCGCGAATGGTAAAGCCAAGACTTTCCAGAATCTCGGCCTGGCGTCCCTTTGGCACGATCATGCCAGTCAGCCGTTCAACCTTATCGTTTGCAAGAAAAATTTCGCGCTTCCAGTCGGCGCCGTCACCGGCAATCACCATATGGCTTGCCTGTCCGCCGCAAATATCCATCACCAATCGCGCCACATAGCCGGACGCCCATTCAGGCGATGTCACATCAAGACCACGTTCAAAGCGAAAGCGGGCATCTGAATGGATATTGAGCTTGCGACCCGTTGTGGCAACGGCAATCTGGTCAAAAATCGCAATTTCCAGAAACATCTTATCGGTGGCATCACTCACGCCAGACCGCTCACCACCCATGATGCCAGCAAGATCATCAGGACCATTGGCATCGCCAATGACCAGCATATCTTCGTCAAGATCATAGGTTTTTTCATTCAGCGCGGTCATGGTTTGGCCGGGTTTTGCCCGACCAATGATCAATTTGCCGCCATCAATTTTGTCAATGTCATAGGCATGAAGTGGGCGGCCAAGGTCGACCATCACATAATTGGTTATATCGACCAATGCGCTGATCGGCCGTTGGCCAATGGCGGTTAGACGGTTTGCCATCCATGCAGGACTGCTGCCATTTTTCAATCCGGTAAAGGCACGCCCCGATACCAACGGGCATAGATGCGCCTCATCGGCTGCCAGATTCAGATCCCATGATATCGGGCTGTCAAAGCTGCCTTCAAGCGGGCTTGTATCAATTGGCTTTAACTGGCCATAGCCAGCCGCTGCCAGATCGCGCGCAACACCGCGAACGCCAAGACAATCAGCCCGGTTGGGCGTGATCGCAATTTCGATAATCGGGTCATCAAGCCCGGCATAGGCGGCAAATGATGCGCCAACAGGGGCATCTGCCGCCAGATCAATAATGCCGTCATGCTCATCCGATAGCTGCATTTCGCGTTCCGAACATAACATGCCATTTGACAGCTCGCCGCGAATCTCACCGGTTTTCAGCGTCAGATCAATCCCGGGAACATAGGCACCAACCGGCGCAAAAACACCCTTCATGCCAGCGCGTGCATTCGGCGCGCCACAAACCACCTGAATCGGGTCACCAGCGCCAATATTGACCATACAGACGCGCAATTTATCAGCATTGGGATGTTGCTCAGCCGAGATCACTTCGGCAATCACAAATGGTGCCAAGGCAATCGCACGATCGACAACTGATTCGACCTCCAACCCAAGCATGGGAAGAACGTCCAAGATCTCAGCCAGCGGCCGATCGGTTTCAAGATGGCTGAACAGCCAGTCGCGGGTGAATTTCATCAGACAGCCCCCCCAGCAAGACCGGCATGAATTGACGGCGCGTCAAATGGCAAAAAGCCGTAATGGCGCATCCAGCGCAAATCACTATCGTAAAAGGTGCGAAGATCGGGGATGCCATATTTCAGCATCGCAATCCGTTCAATCCCCATACCAAAAGCAAATCCTTGATATTTTTCCGGATCATAGCCGCAATTTTCCAAAACGCGTGGATTGACCATGCCCGATCCGAGAATTTCCAACCAATCATCACCAGCACCAATTTTCAACGCACCATTATCGCGGGTACAGCCAATATCAACTTCGGCGGATGGCTCGGTAAAGGGAAAATAGCTTGGCCGAAACCGCACCGGCAAATCATCAACGCCAAAAAAGGCACGGCAGAAATCAATCAAACAGCCTTTGAGATGCCCCATATGAATGCCGTCGCCAATGACCAGCCCTTCACATTGATGAAACATCGGCGAATGTGTGGCGTCATGGTCAGACCGATAGGTGCGCCCGGGAACAATGATGCGGATTGGTGGCTCATTGGCCTCCATGGTCCGGATCTGCACTGGCGAAGTATGCGTGCGAAGCACCTTGCGTTTGCCATCGGCGTCGGCTGGCAGGTAGAACGTGTCATGCTCCTGACGGGCGGGGTGTTCGGGCGGAATATTCAGCGCGGTAAAATTATAATAGTCGGATTCGATATCTGGGCCTTCGGCAACCTGAAACCCCATTTCGGCAAAAATGGCAATCACTTCTTCAATGGTACGTGACAATGGGTGAAGCCGTGCATCAATTTCGGGTCGACTTGGCAAGCTTACATCCAACCGTTCAGCAGATAATCTTGCATTCAGCGCCGCTGATGCCAACAACGTCTGTTTGGCGTCAATTGCCGCGGCGATCTCGTCCTTGACCTTGTTCAACGCTTGACCTGCCTGTTTGCGCGCTTCGGCATCCATGCCGCCAAGATCGCGCATCATTAATGAAATGCGGCCTTTTTTCCCAAGCGCGTCAATGCGAATTGCCTCAAGCGCATCAAGGCTATCTGCGGCACCAATGGCGTCAATGATTTCTGAAGATACGGCATCAAGGCTTTGCATTATATTTCACCATCGGTCGTCATATGATTCAAAAAGAAGTGGGCTTGAAAAAAACGAGCCGCCGTGATCGCAGTCGCCAGATCAATCATGGTCAAAACCAATCATTTTTTCTGGCACCGGTCAACACAACGGCTCGTCTGTCGTCTCGTATTTTGGGAAGATCCCTAGCTTGCCGCTTTTGACCGCTCTACCAGGGCTTCAAATGCGCGTGGCTCATTCACCGCCAGATCAGCAAGCATTTTGCGATCGACTTCGATTCCGGCTTTGATAAGGCCACCCATCATCTGTGAATAGGTTACACCATATAGGCGTGCAGCAGCGTTGATCCGCTGGATCCATAAAGCGCGAAACTCCCGCTTACGCACACGCCGGTCACGATAGGCATATTGACGTGCCTTATCGACGGCTTGGGTAGCGGTTCTGAATGTGTTTTTACGACGTCCGTAATAGCCTTTAGCCGCCTTGATTACCTTGGCGTGCCGGGCGTGAGTCGTGGTACCTCTTTTAACGCGTGCCATTTACCAGCCTCCGTTAAGCGTATGGAAGGAAACGTTTAACGATGCGCGCATCCGCATCACACAAGATCATGGTGCCACGAGCTTGACGTTTCATTTTCTGGGAACGGCGACGTAGGTTATGGCTTAGGAAGGCAGCAGAGCCGCGAACCTTGCCATTTGCGGTCAGGCGAAATCTCTTTTTCGCACCGCTTTTGGTCTTCATCTTGGGCATTTTGACCTCTTTCTTCTTAAAAGGAAGCTTATTCCGCGTTCGATCCGAAGATTTCGGCGGAAAAGCGATAAACCGGCCGGGCATGCCCTGATTTTTCAGGCCCGGACGCGATATTGAACGCTAAGTCAGCGGGTTATATAGGCAAAGACTTGCGGAATCAAGCCCTGATCCTATTGATCGTCAAATTCTCAACAGCAGTAATATTCTGGCTTTGGCCTTACTTTGGCGCCAAAACCATAATCATCTGGCGACCTTCCATTTTTGGCATCGCCTCGACCTTGGCAAATTCGTCAGTTTCGTTGCGAACCCGTGTCAAAACGATGGCACCAAGATCCTGATGCGCCATTTCACGGCCACGGAAACGAAGCGTTACTTTCACCTTATCGCCGCCACTCAGGAATTTCTGCACACTGCGCATTTTGACCTGATAATCATGCTCGTCGATATTTGGGCGAAGCTTGATTTCTTTGACCTCGATAATCTTTTGCTTCTTACGCGCTTCGTTGGCGCGTTTCTGCGCTTCATATTTATATTTGCCGTAATCAAGAATTTTGCAAACTGGCGGGTCAACATTGGGTTGCACCTCAACCAGATCAAGACCGAATTCTTCGGCCTGACGTATTGCTTCTGATGTATCTAGAACCCCAAGCTGGGTGCCTTCTGGATCAATGCAGCGTACTTTTGGCGCACGGATGGCGCCATTCACGCGCGGGCCGTCCAAAACGGGCGGCGTATTACTATGTGGACGTGCTATTTAACTCTCCTATAGCTGTCAAAAAGATTCAAATTTGTTCAAACCAATATCACCAAGGCCTGAACAGCTTATTTATTACCAAAAACAGCGGATTGATACCAGTTTTTTCGATTTAGCCAACAGGCAACCATCCGTTATGCGTTTTTTCAGCGTCTATCTAGGGCTTTGCAACCATATCAGGGGCAAGACTCTCGCTTTTCAATGTTGCCAGAGCCTCGGCCATATTAATAACCTGCTGATCATTTGATCCAAGGCGGCGCAATGCAACCGTCCCGGCTTCGGCTTCGCGTCCGCCAACCGCCAAAATAAAGGGCACCTTCATCACGCTATGTTCACGCACCTTATAGCTGATCTTTTCATTGCGAAGATCGGTTTCGACACGCAAGCCAAGATCGGCAGCGGCGGCGGCAACCTCGCGGGCATAGTCATTGGCCTGATCGGTAATCGATGCCACCACAATCTGCACCGGTGCTAACCATGCTGGCATCCGACCCGCATATTGTTCAATCAAGATGCCAATCCAGCGTTCCATTGATCCCAGAATGGCACGATGCAACATCACCGGACGATGCCGATTACCATCTTCGCCAACATATTCAGCATCTAACCGGTCAGGCAGCACAAAATCGACCTGCAAGGTGCCACATTGCCAATCACGACCAATCGCATCACGAAGCACAAATTCAAGCTTTGGCCCGTAAAAAGCACCCTCACCCGGATTTAAAATCGTATCCAGCTTTGCCGCCTTTGTCGCGTCGGTCAGCGCCGCTTCGGCACGATCCCATGTGGCATCATCACCAGCGCGCACTTCCGGCCGGTCAGAAAATTTCACCCGAACATCATGAAACCCGAAATCGGCATAGATTGATTGCAACAGCGAACAGAATTTCACCGATTCAGCTGTAATCTGGTCTTCGGTGCAAAAGATATGTGCATCATCCTGCGTAAAAGCGCGAACCCGCATGATGCCATGCAAGGCACCTGATGGCTCATTGCGATGGCAAGATCCAAACTCGGCCATCCGCAATGGCAGGTCACGGTATGATTTAATGCCCTGCCGGAAAATCTGCACATGGCACGGGCAGTTCATCGGCTTGAGCGCCAAAGTGCGCTCATCTTCAGATTGGGCGGTGAACATATTCTCACCGAATTTTTCCCAATGGCCAGAGGCCTCCCACAGGCTGCGATCAACAAGCTGCGGGGTTTTCACTTCGCTATAGCCAGCCGCATCAAGACGGCGGCGAACATAAGCTTCGATTTCACGATACAGCACCCACCCCTTGGCGTGCCAGAAAACCGAACCGGCCGCTTCTTCTTGCAGGTGAAACAGGCCAAGCTGACGCCCCAATTTGCGATGGTCGCGTTTCTCGGCCTCTTCCAGCATATGAAGATAGGCTGCCAAATCTTTTTCAGTGACCCATGCAGTTCCGTAAATCCGTTGCAGCATCGGCCGGGTTGAATCACCACGCCAATAGGCACCAGCAACTTTCATCAATTTGAAAGCATGACCCAGCTTGCCCGTTGATGGCAAATGCGGCCCACGGCAAAGATCAATGAAATCACCCTGCTGATAGAAAGTGACGGTCTGATCGGCAGGAATCGCCTCGACCAGTTCTATTTTGAAAGGCTCGTTATTCTTTTTATAGAAAGCCACCGCCTCATCGCGCGTCCAGACATTGCGGATAATTGACTCGTCACGGTCAACAATCTCATGCATCCGCTTTTCAATGGTGGCAAGATCATCTTCGCTAAAGGCCGTTTCACGATGGAAATCATAATAGAATCCATTTTCGATCGCCGGACCAATCGTGACCTGAGTTTCAGGGAATAATTCCAACACCGCTTCGGCCATGACATGCGCGCAATCATGGCGCAATAGAGCCAACGCCTGTTCGTCTTTGGCAGTGACCAGTGACAGCCGCGCATCATTTTCGATCGGACGGGTCAAATCCCATTCAGCATCATCAACAACAGCAAGCAAAGCAGCCTTGGCAAGACCCGGCCCAATATCGGCAGCAATTGTTGCTGGAGTTACCGGCTGGTCATATGATCGCTGCGATCCATCTGGAAGCGTGATATTTGGCATTATTGTAAAAAACCTCTTTTTATCAATGGGGCCAGCGACCGGTTGGCCGCATCGCCATAAACTTGGCAGACCATAGCCGTACCCTTGCCGAAACTCAAGTATACTGGTGGTTCAGCATGCAAATCTATGGCCAAATTGAACGCCGCCTATCCGGCCATCAAGGCAGGTGCATGGCATCTGCGGCGTCACTGCCGCAAAAACCAACATTCCCATACCATCAATTTATGATTTTGCGTTCCGGTTCGCCGCCGCCCGATCCAGCACCCGCCGATAGATTTTTATCGTTTGCCGACACATGGTCTCGGTCGAAAAATTGGCTTCGATATGCTGCCTTGCCGTGGTGGCAAGCGTTTTGCGTTTGCGCGGGCTAAGATCAAGCGCGGCCTGCAATGCCGCCGCAAGGCTGTCAGCATCACCTGGAATCGCCAGCCAGCCGGTTTCACCATGCCTGATCGATTCGGTTGCCCCACCATGATCAAAGGCCACGACGGGGCGACCCATTGCCTGTGCTTCAAGCGCGACACGGCCAAACGGCTCTGGCGTGATTGACGGCATTGCAACCACATCGGCAACCATCAAGGCTGCTGGCATATCATCAACAAGCGGGGTCAGCCGAAACCGACCTTCAAGCCCCAATTGCTGGCCATAACGCACCAATTCAGACACAAAGGCAGGCTTGCCATCACCAGCACCAATCATCAAACAGATGAAAGGTCGGTCTTTAATCTTGGCCAAAGCCTGTAATAAAATCTGGTGTCCTTTCCACATGGTGGCGCGCGCCGGAAGCATAATCACCGGCACATCCTCAGGGATAGCCAAACCTTCGACAAAATTAACAATTCGGGTTTGATTCACATTATCGGGATTGAATAAATCAACATCGACACCGCGATGCACCACCGTCAGTCGGTCTTCGACATCGACATACTGGCTGGTGATCAAATCTTTCACATAGTTCGAAATTGCAATCACATGATCGGTTTTCAGCAATTTGCGATTATAAATCCGCTTAAACGCCGATCGGGCGATAAACCGCCCATGAACCGTGCTTACTGTCGCAATGCCAAGCGCCGCCGCGGCCGGCAGCGCAATCCATGCTGGCACACGCGAACGAACATGCACAAGATCAGCCTTCTCACGGCTCAGAATGGCTTTTAACCGGCTCCGGACTTGCGGCCAGCGAAACGGGTTTTTGGTATGAACATCGAGCTGATAATGCTTCGCCCCAAGACGATCGAGATGCCGCACCATTGGCCCACCACGCGAAATAACAATCGCGCGGCCACCATGTTTTTGAATTGCGTCGGCCATTTCAACCGCGCCACGTTCAACACCGCCACGAATCATCGCTGGCAGAATTTGTACAATCGTTGGCGCGTCGCCTTGACGTTGTTTCAACAATTTCGATTTTGGTGCTACTATCATTGGCCTTATAAATGGCTATCATTTGCTAGTTTGGTCAAGATTTAATAAGACGCAAACCGGCAAATGCCAGATCATGAAAGTGAAAAGATGCAATCTATCGCGTGGCACAGCATAAACCAGTCAGGTAGGATCGCCTATAACAGAGTTGCTGGCAAAACGCCCGGGATCATCTTTTTATGCGGTCATGGCTCGGACATGGATGGCAGCAAGGCATTATTCCTCGAAAGCTGGGCAAAACAACAGGGACGTGCCTTTTTGCGGTTTGACTATAGCGGGCATGGCCAGTCAGATGGTGCATTTCTGGAAACCAATATTTCCGATTGGACGCGTGACGCGATTGCCGTTCTTGACGATCTAACCACTGGCCCTCAAATCCTTGTTGGCTCGTCACTTGGGGGTTGGATCATGCTGAATGTCGCGCTGGCACGGCCTGACCGGATTGCGGGGCTGATCGGCATAGCAGCCGCCCCCGATTTTACCGAAGATTTGATCTGGCAACCGCTTGATGATGATCAACGCAACAAGATGAAAAATGATGGTCAGATCGCGATGGAAAACCCCTATGCCGATGATCCGGTTATCTATCCCTATCATTTGATCGAAGATGGCCGCCAGCATTTGCGGCTTCGTGCGCCTTTGGCGATCACCGCACCAGTTCGCCTTTTGCAGGGCATGAATGATGCCGAAGTGCCATGGCAAACAGCAACAAGGCTTGCCGATTGTTTGCAATCTGATGATGTGGTTCTGCATTTCGACAAAACCGCAACGCACCGGTTTTCCGAACCAGCACAATTACGCCTTCTTGAAACTGTTTTGGTGACGCTGCTTGATCGGCTTGACCCGAAATAGCCGCGCTAGATCATTAGAAATCGAGATCGCAATAATGATCAGGCGGGGTCAGACCAACCACCTGATCGGCAAGAAGGTCGCGGAATGATGGGCGTGATTTCATTTTGGCGTACCAGCTTTTGGCTTCGGGGTGGCGGCTCCAATCAATATCACCTAGGAAATCGAGAACCGACAGATGCGCCGCGGCGGCCAGATCGGCAAGCGATATTTGCCTGCCGGTTAGCCAGTTCCCCTGCTCGGCCAGCCAGTCAATATAATCAAGATGGATTTGCAGATTGCTCATCGCGGCCCGCATCACCACAGATGATGTTGTGCCTTCACCCGAAAACCGTTTGATGACGCGCTCAGACAGTAGCGGCGTTCCAACTTCGCGGCTGAATTTATATTCAAACCAATGCACAAGACGGCGAATTTCGGCACGCGCTGGTGCTTCACCCCATAGTAAATTATGTTGGCTTGAATCTTCGGTTTCTTCGATAAATTCAGCGATCACCATTCCGCCACTAATGGCAAGCCCATCTTCAGTGACCAGAACGGGCACATCACCCGCCGGATTAAGCGTTAGGAAATCTTCGCTACGCTGCCACGGAATTTCCAGCTTTGGCAAAATCATCAGGCCGCGTTCGGCAAGCACAAGCCGGATAAAACGTGACGATGCTGATAATTGATAGTGATGCAAAACCCGCATGAACCCGAAAACCCCTTACCATCAATTGCGACCAAAACCGGCCGTCATTCACATAGCATATTATGCCGGTAACATATTATGCTGGTGGCGTAATGCCCCGAACAACAAGCCCGCTTGACGGCAAGCTTGCCAACGCACCTGGCACCAACTCGCAAAATTGCAGCCGTTCCGGCTCGACAAAGCCAGGCCAGTCAAGACCATAGCCAACCGCCGGCACAAACCCAAATTTTGGATAATAATCAGGCTCGCCTGACACCAGAACAATCCGCCATGGCCCTAGTCGTGCAAGCCGCATTCCCTCTTGAACCAATTGTCGGCCAAAGCCTTTGCCGCGAACATGAGGTTGCACCGCAAGCGGGCCAAGCAGTAAAATGATTTCATCATTCAGCATGACTTCCCAGAACCGCAACGACCCAACGGCTTGATCACCGTCATAGCCAACAAGACATAATGCGGCCACCGGCGCCCCCGGGCGCAACGCCCAGACCGACCGGTCATACCGTTTTGGCCCAAACGCCTCGGTCATCAATGCTTCGATGACCTGACTATCTGCCTGTGTTTGCTGCGTAATCTTGAACATCATTATGCTTTATAGAAAAGTAGCAGCAGACACAATCGGCTTTTGCATGGCCATTGAAATCAATGATTACGCCGTTTCAGACAGATCATCCTCAAGCGTCAGCGGTACATCCAAAACCGGAATGATTTCGGTTGGAACGACCTGCCAGAAATGCTGCAACGCCGTTTCCCAGTGGTTCAAGATGCGTGCGGCAAGAGCGCTTTCGGTTTCGCGTGCGTGTTCGGCAACAAGATCACGAAGCTTGTTTTCCCAATGCGGATGCGCAATCCGGAAAAGCTGTAGGCTTTCCCGATTGACCCGTGATTCAAAATTACCAGCCTCGTCATAGATGAAGGCCATGCCGCCGGTCATGCCAGCACCGAAATTGTCACCAACCTCGCCAAGGATCACAACATTGCCACCGGTCATATATTCACATGCGTTCGACCCGCTTCCTTCGACAATTGCCGTTGCGCCCGAATTACGAACACATAAGCGCTCGCCAGCCTGACCCGCCGCAAACATCTTGCCCGATGTTGCGCCATAAAGAACCGTATTGCCGATGATGGTATTGGCACTGGCAACAAACCCAACTGCCGCTGATGGCCGAACGACAATCATGCCGCCTGACAAGCCTTTGCCGACATAGTCATTGGCATCACCAATCACATCAAGGCGAAGGCCCTGCGTTGCAAAAGCGCCCAAAGACTGGCCTGCCGAGCCGCGAAGCCGGACAAGAATATGCCCTTCACGAAGTCCGGTCATGCCAAACCGGCGAACAATATGCGACGACAGCCTTGTACCAATAGCACGCTGGGTGTTTTCGACATTGTAAGACAATTGCATCTTGGAGCCGTTTTCGAGCGCAAGCTTGGCATCAACAACCATTTGCGCATCAAGCGTATCCGGCACTTCGGTGCGGGCACCGCCACGGCTGCTGACCAATTCATCTTCGCTGTCAGCACGCACCAGAATGGGGTTAAGATCAAGGTCATCAAGCGCAGCATCACCGCGGCTTACCTGCGTCAGCAAATCGGTACGACCAATCACTTGCTGCAATGTGGTAAAGCCAAGACTTGCTAGAATTTCACGAACCTCTTCGGCAAGGTGGGTGAATAGCTGAACCACTTTTTCCGGCGTGCCTTCAAATTTCGCCCGCAGATCATCACGCTGCGTGCAAACACCGACCGGACAGGTATTGGAATGGCATTGCCGAACCATGATACAGCCCATTGCAATCAATGATGAGGTGCCAATGCCATATTCATCAGCACCAAGCATCGCTGCCATAACGACATCACGGCCTGTTTTCAATCCACCATCGGTTCGCAGCACAACCTTGTTGCGAAGGTCATTCATCGACAGTACCTGATGTACTTCAGATAGACCCATTTCCCACGGCAAACCGGCATATTTGATTGATGATTGCGGGCTGGCGCCAGTGCCGCCACCATGGCCTGAAACCAAAATCGAATCCGCCTTGGCCTTGGCAACACCGGCGGCAATTGTACCGATACCGGTCGAGGCCACCAGCTTGACGCAGACTTTTGCATCTGGGTTAATCTGTTTTAGATCATAGATCAGCTGCGCCAAATCTTCGATTGAATAGATATCGTGATGCGGTGGCGGTGAAATCAATGTCACACCCGGGGTTGAATGGCGCAATCTTGCGATCAGGCTATCAACCTTGATTCCGGGCAATTGGCCACCCTCGCCGGGCTTGGCACCTTGTGCAACCTTGATTTCAATCTCTTCACAATTATTCAGATATTCGGCCGTGACACCAAACCGACCCGATGCGATTTGCTTGATCGCGCTTGACGGATTATCGCCATTTTCGCGAAGCTTGAAACGCGCCGGATCTTCGCCGCCCTCGCCCGAATCCGATTTGGCACCGATGCGATTCATCGCAATCGACAGGGTTTCATGCGCCTCAGGGCTTAGCGCGCCAAGCGAAATGCCCGGCGAGACCAATCGTTTGCGGATGTTGGTGATTGATTCGACACGGTCGATTTCAACCGCATCACCAGCCGCCTTGAATGCCATCAAATCACGAAGATTGATTGGCCCCTGATCATTGACCAGCGATGAATATTTTTTCCAGCTTTCAAAAGAGCCAGTGTCGCAAGCATGCTGCATGGCATGGATCAATTGCCCATCAAAGGCATGACGTTCGCCAGATTTGCGATAGCGGAAGAATCCACCAACAGGCAAATGCACATCATCATTGGCAAAGGCCTTGTTATGCATTTCAATCACCCGCGTTGCGATGCCTTTCAGGCCAAGACCCGAAATACGCGACGACATTGGCGGAAAATAATCAGCAACCAATGACCGTGAAAGGCCAAGCGCCTCAAAATTATAACCACCACGATATGAGGCAATCACTGAAATGCCCATTTTCGACATGATTTTCAGCAAGCCTTCTTCAACCGCCTTGACGAAATTACCAACCGCATCGCGAAGTTCCATGCCAACAAGCAGGCCGCGCTCATGCCGCTCGGCAATCGCCGCTTCGGCAACATAGGCGTTTACCGTGGTTGCACCAACCCCGATCAAAACGGCAAAATGATGAACATCAAGACATTCGCCACTGGCCACATTGACCGATGCAAATGTGCGCAATTGCTGTCGGACAAGATGCGAATGAACCGCGCCTGTTGCCAAAATCATTGGGATTGGAACCCGACTTTCCGACACATTTCGGTCGGTCAGCATCACATGCTCACAACCTGACCGAACGGCTTCTTCGGCCTCGGCCTGAATCCGTTCAAGCGCATCGGTAAAGGAAGCCTCAGACCCATCATTGTCAAAACTACAGTCAATTTCGGCCGCCTTTTTGCCAACATAACGGCATAGCGCATCCCATTCCGGCACCGTCAAAACAGGTGAATTCAATACCAGATGATCGCATTGCTCGGGCGCTTCATCCAGAATATTGCCAAGATTACCAAGCCGTGTGCGCAGCGTCATCACATGACGTTCACGAAGCGAGTCGATTGGCGGGTTGGTCACTTGCGAGAAATTCTGCCGGAAGAAATGATGCAGGCCACGATAGCGGTTTGACAAAACGGCAAGCGGCGTATCATCACCCATTGATCCAATGGCTTCTTTACCGGTTTGTGCCATTGGCTGCAAAACCAGTTCCATATCTTCCATTGTCCAGCCAGCCATCATCTGACGGCGGCGGGTTTCAGTCTTGGTCAGGGGCTGGCTTGCCTTACCCGTTGAATTCGCCAATAGCGAGTCCATCTGCTTGGCACGGCCAATCCATTTGCTCCAGTCGCATTTCTTGGTCAATGCGTCTTTCAACTCGCCATCTTTATAAAGACGGCCTTCGGCAAGATTGATACCAATCATCTGCCCCGGTCCAAGCCGCCCACGTTCGGCAATTTTGGTATCGGGAACGACAACCATTCCGGTTTCTGAACCCGCAATGACAAGCCCGTCATGCGTCACCACATAACGAAGCGGGCGCAATCCATTCCGGTCAAGACCGGCAACAACCCAATCACCAGCATAAGCCGCAATCGCCGCCGGACCATCCCATGGTTCCATAACCGAATTGCAATAGGCATACAGCTTGGCCCGCGGGTGATCGCTGCCAACATCAATGGCCTCGGGAATCATCATGGTTTTCACCATTGGCAATTGCCGCCCACCGTGAACCATCAGTTCAAACACCGCATCAAGCGCTGCCGAATCCGAACTGCCATTTGCCACAACCGGCTTTAAATCGCCAATCGCATCACCAAACAAAGCCGATTCCATGCGGTCTTCATGGCAGCTCATCCAATTTTGATTGCCCCTGATGGTATTGATTTCACCATTATGCGCCAAAACGCGGAATGGCTGCGCCAATTTCCAGGTTGGCATGGTGTTGGTCGAATAGCGCTGATGATAGATTGCAAAAGACGACACAAAGCGCTGATCGAGCAAATCTGGGAAAAAGGCCGTTACCTGCTCGGCAAGGAACATGCCTTTATAAATGATCGACCGGCTCGACAATGAACAAAGATAAAAATCATTGATCATATGTTTGATAACGGCCTTTTCGATCCGGCGGCGTACCAGATAGAGCTGGCGTTCAGCTTCGGCGGCGTCCATTTCGACCGGCATCGAAAACATGATCTGTTCAATTTCTGGACGCGTCGCAATGGCCTTTGTGCCAAGCGCCTTGATATCTACCGGCACCTGCCGCCAGCCATAGATGCTATGCCCAACCGCCAGAATTTCCTGCTCGACAATACAGCGGCAGCGTTCCTGCGCGCCCAAATCGGTACGCGGCAAAAACACCATGCCAACCGCCAACCTGCCACCATCATCATCATGACCGGTGCGCGCGATATGTTCGATAAAAAAGTCGCGCGGGATTTCAATATGGATACCAGCACCATCGCCAGTCATGCCATCAGCATCGACCGCACCGCGATGCCAGATCGCTTGCAACGCCTCGATGGCTGATTCGACAACGGCGCGGTTAGGCTTGCCATCTTGTGCCGCTACAAAACCAACACCACAAGCGTCATGTTCCATTTGCGGGCCATAAACACCCGCTTTGGTTAATTTAGCTTCATTCGCAGCGCGGCGCTGAAGATAGGCAGCTTCATCAAAATTCTTTGTCATTTTACTCTCCGTATATGCAGCGGTCTAGCGACCGGCACCAGCGGCCCGCGGCGCATCAGCGGCGGCCATAATCCATTGATCAATCGCCTCAGCCGCATCACGGCCGTCACGAACACCCCAAACAACAAGCGAAGCGCCGCGAACAATATCGCCAGCCGCAAACACGCCATCCAGATTTGTCATCATGGTCCGCCAATCAATTTTCAGCGTTCCCCAGCGGGTGACTTCCAACCCGTCCTGGCCAAACATTGTCGGCAAATCTTCCGGATCAAAACCAAGCGCCTTGATCACCATATCGGCAGGCAATTCATGCGCTGATCCGTCAATCACTTCTGGCACTTGCCGGCCGGTTGCATCGGGCTGGCCAAGGTGAATGCGCTGCGCCTGAACCGCGCGCACCTTGTCATCACCAAGAAATGCCTGTGGTGCAGACAGCCATTTGAAAACAACACCTTCTTCTTCGGCATTTTGAACTTCGCGCTGTGACCCGGGCATATTCGCCCGATCGCGGCGGTAAAGACAGCTAACCGATTTGGCCTTTTGCCGAATTGCCGTGCGAACGCAATCCATCGCCGTGTCGCCGCCGCCAATCACAACAACATCTTTGCCTTCGGCATTCAGCGCACCCGAATCAAATGCCGCCACATCATCACCAAGGCTTTTGCGGTTTGATACGGTTAGATATTCAAGCGCCGGAACGATGCCATCAAGCCCGCTTCCCGGCGCGGCGATGTCGCGTGCCTTATAGACACCCGTCGCCACCAGAATGGCATCATGCTTGGCCCGAATATCGGCAAAGCTGGTCTCGCCACCAATATCGACGCCAAGATGGAAATGAACGCCGCCATCAATCAGCAATTGGCCACGACGCTCGACAATTGATTTTTCCAGCTTGAACCCGGGAATGCCATACATCAGCAAGCCGCCAATCCGGTCATAGCGGTCATAGATATGCACCTGATAGCCGCGATGGCGAAGCATTTCGGCAGCGGCCAATCCGGCTGGCCCGGCGCCAATGATGCCAATCGATTCCGCCCGCTCAACACGCGGCGCGGCTGGCTTGACCCAGCCCTCGGCAAAGGCGGTTTCGGTGATATGTTTTTCAACCGCGCCAATCGTGACCGATTCAAACCCTTTTTCGATTACGCAGCTGCCTTCGCAAAGCCGGTCTTGCGGGCAAATACGGCCACAGATTTCCGGAAAATTATTGGTCTGTGATGACAATTCATAGGCTTCCTGCATCCGGCCTTCGGCAGTCAGCATCAACCAATCAGGAATATTGTTATGAAGCGGGCAATTCACCTGACAGAACGGCACCCCGCATTGCGAACAGCGCGATGATTGCGTTTCAGCCTCAGCAGCGTCAAAATCATCATAAATTTCATCAAAATCAGCGACACGATTTTCGGCCTTGCGCTTTTCCGGCATGGCCTTATCGGTCGATACGAACTTCAACATCTTTGATGACATATCTGCTACTCCTTAATTTATGCGGCACTGGCGTTACAACGCTCATGCTGGCGTTTTACAACCCCGCATCGCCCCATTCAAACTGGCAACGCGGTTTTCCGTCTCGGTCTTTTCTGGTGACTTATCGTCTGCAAAGCCGGCCTGTCCATCGCCGCCGCAACACCCGATCCCAGCGCAACCAACGATATTAATCTTTCAAACGATGCTGGCATCACCCTGAAATTCTGGTGCAATCACCAAAAGCAACCGGCGGTTTGCCAAAAGGCTCATCCGGTCACCCGTCTAATTAGTCAACATTCATTACCTTTTTTTGATCATAATTGCAAGTGCGATTCAGATGACGCAAATAAATCTATCTTGCTTAACGGTATTATGGCCGAAATGGTACTAATCAAGCAAATAAAGCCAAATCAGATTGATGCTGGTCAATAATCACCTTCTGCGCCTATGATAGCGCCAATCAATGCCACCCATTTGGCCGGTTTGATAATGCGCCTTTACTACTTCGTCTCTAGTAATGCGCCGGTAAAAATAATGTGCCTTTGCAAGGAGCCGTACGAATGCCGCTAAGCCTGCTGATTCTTGTTGCCGCCATTCAGGGTTTGACCGAATTTTTGCCCGTATCATCATCGGGGCATTTGGTGCTGATTCCGATTGTCACCGATTTTGCCTATCAGGGCCGGGTGATTGATGTGGCAGCGCATGTCGGCACTTTGATTGCGGTTGCCTTTTATTTGCGTGCTGAAATCATTGCCATTGTGGCGGCAATGCTGCGCTTTGGGCGCACTGATCCGGATCATGCACGGCTTGGCATCATGCTTGTTCTGGCAACAATTCCGGTGATTATCGCTGGTTATATTGTCAATTATGCCCATTGGCACTGGCTTGACATGGTTTACAGCCTCGCCATTGCCAATCTGGTATTTGCCGTCATTTTATGGCTTGCCGACAAGGTGCCTGCCACGCGGCGCGACCTTGCTCAAATCGGCTTGCCGCATGCGCTGATCATCGGCATCGTGCAAATTTGCGCCTTGATCCCCGGTGCCTCGCGGTCAGGCGTGACGATGAGCGCAGCGCGGTTTCTTGGCTATGACCGCGTCACCGCAGCCCGATTTTCATTATTGCTTTCCCTGCCAACAATTGCCGGTGCTGGCTTGCTCAAAACGCTTGATCTTGTCAAAAGCGGCGATGCCACGCTTGGCGCGGATGCGGTGATTGTTGCGGCTTTATCGGCTGGCCTTGCGTGGCTTGCGATCCGCTGGATGATGCGCTGGCTTACCACGGCAGGCTTTGGTATTTTTGTCTATTACCGTTTGGCGCTTGGTGGATTGCTATTGCTGGCATTGACGCAAGGTTGGGTTGCCGCAAGCATTATCTAAGACCGGAACAAACCGCCTGGACGATAGCGCTCAAGATAGGTTGGCAAAACCGCATCAACACAAGTTGGCGTGATGCCCAAATCTGCGAGCGTCAGCGCCTTTTTGCCAACGATGTTGTCATTTTTCAGCAATCGCACCTGATCAAGCGTAATTGGCGCATTGGGCAGCAATCCGGCAAAGGCAGCACCGCATGATAATGCAAAAAAAGGCACCGGCAATAATAGGCGCCGCCGCTGGATGTGAAGCAAGGTGATTTCCATCAATTGCCGAAAACTAAACATATCCGGGCCGCCAAGCTCGAAAATCTTGCCCTCAGGTGATTTAGCAAGCTTGCCACCAGCAAGGCCAAGACCGGCCATGATCGCCCCGACAACATCTTCAACATAAACAGGCTGCATGCGCATTTTGCCACCGCCAGGCAATGGCAATGCTGGCGCAATCATGGCCATTGCAGCAAACCGGTTAAAAAAATCATCGCGCGGGCCAAACACAATTGATGGGCGCAGGATCACCGCCGATGCGAAGGCCTTGTGCAATCCAGCTTCGCCAGCAGCTTTGCTTTTCGCATAATGGCTTGGCGAGTCACGATCGGCACCAATGGCTGATACATGAACAAGTGATTGAACATCATGCTTGGCGGCAAGCGCGCCGATACGCGCTGGCAATTCCGCCTGCAATGCGTCAAAACGCTGCCCGCCACCTTCGGCAAGGATACCAACAAGATTGACCACCGCATCGGCAGGCCGAATGACCGATTCCAAAACCGCCTCATCAAGCGCATTGCCAGCCACAAGCGTGATCTGCCCAACATTGCCCATCGGTTTTAGATATTTTGCCCGCTCGCTATTGCGGCATAACACAATGACCTGTTTACCAGCGCGTGCCAGCCGTTCCACGGTTGCCCGTCCAACAAACCCCGATCCACCAATTACTGCAACTGTGTTGATCATTGATTTACCCTTGCTTGACCGGCCAATAGGCGCGGCGCGATGATCCAATTTACTGGCGGCACAGTCACGTTTCGGCGCGCCACCAAGCATTCATTGATTGCAAATTAGGTCATGCCTCCCCGCTTTACAATCCCACCAATGCCAATTTCCGATAAAATAGATTTTTACCAGCATTTGGCACCACCAAGGAAAGCCGCATTTTCTCGCCATTAGGTCATTGAAAAGGTTTGACACGCCATGGTTTGTGGCTATTCTCACGCCGTCAGACAGAAAGCGGTTTTCCGCAAGGTCAATGGCAAGCCCAGGTGGCGGAATTGGTAGACGCGCTGGCTTCAGGTGCCAGTGACCATTAGGTCGTGGAAGTTCGAGTCTTCTCCTGGGCACCATTGCCATTTTGATAGCCCCACGGCCGTTACTGGCTTTCCTCGCCAAAGCGCGCGACCTTGGCAAAAAGCCAATCCTTTGCGAAGATAATAGACTGGGCCGCAAGGACAAAACAAACGAGGCATAGATGACAATTCATATCCATCAGGACGATCTTCCCGTCGAAATTGATCTTGGCGATGTGGTTGCCATTGATACCGAAACAATGGGGCTTAACCCGCATCGCGATCGGCTTTGCCTTGTGCAGCTATCAGGCGGTGATGGCGATGCCCATCTTGTCAAAATCGCCAAGCCGCAAATGCCAAGCCCAAATCTGGCGTCGCTTCTTGCCAATCCGCAGATCACAAAGCTGTTTCACTTTGCACGTTTTGACATTGCCAGCCTTAGCCAAGGCATTGGCCCGCTTGCTGGCCCGGTTTATTGCACCAAAATCGCATCCAAACTTATCCGCACCTATACCGACCGGCATGGGCTAAAAGATCTTTGCCGCGAATTATTGCAAATCGATATTTCAAAACAGCAGCAATCATCGGATTGGGGCGCAGCGACCTTGACGCCTGAACAGGCCGAATATGCCGCTGGTGATGTTTTATATCTTCACCAGCTTCGTGAACGCCTTGATATGATGCTGGAACGCGAAGGCCGAAGCGATATTGCCGCCCATTGTTTTGCCTTTTTGTTAACCCGTGCCAAGCTTGATCTTGATGGATTTGCCGAGATGGATATTTTTCATCACTAGGCGTTAGCCTGCCAACGAAAATCAGCCAAGATCGGGGCGCATCCGGGCTGATGGCACTGCCGGCATTGATTTAGGGAATGACATTACATATGACCGACATAGATCCAGCAAGAAAAAGCCGCTTTACCCCACGCGCCAAGACCGCCCAGACCACCAGCGAGCGGCGCTATCCATTATCGCTTTTGCTTGTTGGCGTTGGCGCTGTTCTAACGCTTGCTGTTGCAAGCTGGCTTGGGCTTTTGGCCAATGGCAAGGATGTTTCGCTGGAAATCAAAGAGGTGAAACGCGCCGAAAGTGGCGAAGTTCAATTAACCGGTGCGCGCTATCGCGGCTTAACACCAGCCGGAAAACCATATGAGATCACGGCTGCCAAAGCCAATGAAGCCCCTGACGGGTCGGGGCGTGTTGACATGGATCAACCAACCGCCGTTTTGATTATGCGCAATGGCTCGCTTGTTAACATGCAGTCAAATTCAGGCATCTTCAACAAACAGACCGATATTGTTTCCATGTCAGGCGCGGTTGTAGTGACCCAGCCTGATCGCAATCTTCGCCTTGATACCGAAGCGCTTGAAGCCAATCTCAAAGCTGGTGAGATGCATAGTGATGTTCCGGTTCAGGTTCAGGATATTGACAGGCGCATCAATGCCGATAGCATGAAAGTCTATGACAATGGCGCGCGGATTGTCTTTGGCGGGGCTGCAAAAATGATCATCAAAAACAGCAACGCCATCGCACCCACGTCAAAGACCGTGGACACACCGAAAACGACCAAGGCCAAAAGCTAGATATTTTTAATTGACCGATCGTTTGGGTAACCTAACCGGCCATCTGGACAGAAAGCAGATCACATCATGAACCGATCTAATCGCTATTTGGTCAAAATATTGTGCAAAATTGCACTTGGAATAGGCAGTTATACAATCTTGACCGCCCCCGCATTTGCACAGACTGCCAGCAGCGCAACCGCGCCAATTCCGATCACAATCGAGGCAAATGACTCGCTTGAATGGAACCAAACCGACGGCACCTATATTGCCAAGGGCGACGCCTATGTCGAACAGGGTCAAGCAAATATCAGCGCAAACCATATCATCGCCAATTACGCAACCGAAGGCGAAACGCGCGATATCACCCAAGTGACCGCAACCGGATCAGTGACCTATATTGAGGGTGAAAATACCGCCAAAGGCGACAAGCTTGATTATGATCTGACCAGCAGCCTCTATGTTCTGACTGGTAAAAATGCGTCTGTCACCGGCCCCAAAGGCACCATGACAGCAACCGAATCAATTACCTATGACTCAACCGATAACGATAATCGGAAAGTCACCGCAATTGGCAAAGCCCATTACAAAAACAGCGATGGCCGCAATGTGTTTGGTGACAAGCTGATCGCCTATATCGGCGCCGATGGCACTTTGAAAACCATTGATGCTTACGACAATACCAAGGTTATCACCGCCCAGGGCACTGTCGCCATCGCCGATAAGTTGAATTATATCGCCAGCACATCAATGGCCAATCTTGACGGCAATGTCGAAATTACCGACAAGGAAAACATCATGCGCGGCGCCCGTGCCGAGGTTGATTTTGACAAGGAAATCAGTAAGATAATTTCAGGTCCCACGGGCAAGCGCGTGACCGGTATTTTAACACCATAAATCAGCTTACCGCATGCAGCATTGCGTTCGGCAAAATATCAAACCGGCATTTTCCCCTTAACTCATTGACATGCCCTGATTAATTGGCCGATAAAGATATCTCTGACAGGCCGCGAGGGCTTCATCGCATCAAAAAGGGCATGATGGTGTCTGACAATATAGAATTAGATTTTGGCATTGCACGGCCGGTATTGGTTTCAGGCAATCAAGGGTTGCAGGCTAAAGGCGTTGGCAAAAGCTTTAACAAACGGCGCGTGGTTCGTAATGTGTCGCTTGGCTTACAACGTGGCGAGGCTGTTGGTCTTCTTGGCCCAAACGGCGCTGGCAAAACAACGACATTTTATATGCTTGCCGGTTTATTGCCCGCCGATGAGGGGCAGGTTTTTATTGATGGACGTGATGTCACCGGCATGCCCATTTTCCAGCGCGCGCGGCTTGGCATGGGATATCTGCCACAGGAATCCAGCATCTTTCGCGGCTTGACGGTTGAACAAAATATCCGCGCCGTTCTCGAAACACTCGAAGACCATGATGACGAACGCGACGCCACGCTTGATGATCTGATGGCCGAATTTGGCATTACTCATCTTCGCAACACACCTTCGGTTAGCCTGTCCGGCGGTGAACGTCGCCGTCTGGAAATCGCGCGCGCTCTTGCTGCCCGCCCGACATTTCTTTTGCTTGATGAACCTTTGGCCGGCATTGACCCGATTGCTCTTGGCGAAATTCGTGATTTGATTGCGCATTTGAAAACACATGGCATCGGCGTTTTGATTACCGACCATAATGTTCGCGAAACGCTTGATATTGTTGACCGTGCCTACATTATTCATGACGGCACCGTGCTGATGGAAGGCACACCGGATGAGGTGGTTCAACATAGCGGGGTTCGGCAAGTCTACCTTGGCGAGCGTTTTAGCATCTAGATCGCGTGATTCACGGCTTGACAGCCCATCATGCACCTCCTATACCTGCGCCGCCTTGGCACTGCACAGTTTCGGTTCCGGAACTGGGCGCTGCACAGGCTTTATTCATTCTACGGGTCTTTTCATGTCCATAATCGATTATCTCGCCGCCGACCAGATTATGGTTGGCGTCGCTGGCAGCAGCAAAAAGCAGGTTATTGAACAGCTTGCTGAACGCGCCGCTGAACTGACCGGCCTTTGCCAGCGCAGTCTTTTTGAAATTGTGATGCGCCGCGAACGTCTTGGTAGCACCGCCATTGGCAGCGGTATTGCGATTCCGCATGCCGTGCATCACGATTTGACGCGTACCATGGGCATCATCGCCGTTTTGACAAAGCCAGTTGATTTCGACGCACAAGATCGCAAACCGGTCGATATTGTTTGCCTTGTGATCGGGCCGCAAAATGCAGATAGCGATCATCTGAAATGCGTATCAAGCGTGGCACGATCATTACGCGAGGTGGCTATTTGCAACCGGCTTCGCATTGCCAAAACGCCACATGAACTTCTTGGATGCCTTGGAAACGCCAGCGACGTTGCCGCCTAACCGCGTCAGGCTTGCCCACAATCCCTGCAAAATGCGAACAACCGCGACGGTAATGGCACCGGCAAAGCCATGATGGCATGAGCGCGCGCTAACAGTATGGATAGCAAGCCGTGCTGAATAATGTTTTTATCTGGAAATCGAGAAATTGGTGGAGCTAAGCGGGATCGAACCGCTGACCTCTACAATGCCATTGTAGCGCTCTCCCAGCTGAGCTATAGCCCCTTGTTACCGTGTCCAGCCCTGCAAAGCCCATTTCGGGGCAACGCCATAACGCCAATTCGGTTCCAATTCGTGCAGTGCCGAAACGCTGCGAGGGATGTGTATCGCAGGGGCGACACCCTGTGCAAGCAAATTTTTGTCTGGCGGCGGGTTTTTTATGCCACCGCCGCCAAACTAATCAGATTTGCCAACAACAAGCAGACAAGATGCTTATTGATCATCCTTATTATCTAGGTTGGGCAATAATTCATCACCGTCGGTGATATCGTCCTGAATGATGCCCGGACCGTCCGTATCATCAACATCAACATCATCTTCGTCAAAATCTATATCATCGTCATCATCATCGTCTTTAGTGACAGCAACATCAATGTCTTCATCGTCAAAATCTGTTTCATCCAGATCATCAGCATCATCAGAAACATCTGCCTTCGCCGCGCTTTTCGGTGCAGCCCGGCTTTTACGGCCTTTCAACAGATTTTCCGGATCAAATTCTGTGCCGCAGCCCGGACAAATAATGGGACTGCGTTTAAAATCATAAAAGCGCATATCACATGATAGACAGGTACGCTTCAAGCCAAGCTCAACCTTTGCCATTCTTTTAAATCCCCTGTACTTAACCGTCAAAAATAAGGACCATTCATCTTTAGGGGATTTGAAACAAATTTTGCAAGCTGTCAAAATAATTTTCTTCCGGTTTCCAACTTTTATTTTCACGCTGGCTTGCGATCAAAAGGATTTGGCATTTTCATGGCGCTAATTGCCTAGCACACAAGAAAAATGTTACAAGCTGCCATTACCGAAATTAACCGGGCAAAACAGCCCGTCAGCAAATAGTAAAAGGCCTTTTGATGTCACCTCATCCGCATGATCAACTTGTTTCGCGAAAAGCCGGTCCGCTTGTGGGTGTCATGCCCATTCCGGGTGATAAATCAATTTCGCATCGTTCACTGATTTTCGGCAGTCTTTCGATTGGCACAACCAAAGTTCGCGGCCTTCTCGAGGGCGCTGACGTTATGTCAACCAAAGACGCACTTGTGGCGCTTGGAGCCAGCATCGAGCGTGACGCCGACCGGGTTTGGCATATTACCGGCGTTGGCTTGCATGGCATGATATCACCTGTGACACCACTTGATCTTGGCAATTCGGGAACTGGTGTGCGCCTATTGATGGGGGTTGTTGCCGGTCAGAACATCACGGCAACATTCTGTGGCGATGCCTCGCTTAGCGTGCGGCCAATGGCGCGGATTACCGATCCGCTTGCCGAAATGGGCGCTGATGTCACCTGCCGTGATGGTGGCTTGCTGCCCGTCACCATCAAGGGAGCGGCAAATCCAATGGCGTTAAGCCATCGCTCAAAAGTGGCTTCGGCACAAATCAAATCAGCGATCTTGCTTGCCGGGTTGAACGCGCGTGGCACCACAAATATCATCGAACCGCACGCATCACGCGATCACAGCGAATCAATGCTTCGACATTTTGGCGCATCGGTTCAGCAGCATATCGACGCCGATGGGGCGCATCATGTTACGCTTGCAGGTGAGGCAACCCTTCGCGCCGCCGATATCATCGTGCCAAGCGATCCATCTTCTGCCGCGTTTGCCATTGTTGCGGCGCTGATTACCCCGCAAAGCGATATCACGCTTGTTGGCATTGGCATGAACCCGCTTCGAACCGGTCTTTTGACAACCCTTATCGAAATGGGCGGCGATATTGTCAAAAGCAATGATCGGATTGAAGGCGGCGAAGCCGTTGCTGATTTGCGCATCCGGCATAGTCAGTTGAAAGGCATCACCGTTCCGGCCGAACGTGCGGCCTCGATGATTGATGAATTTCCAATTCTATCAGTCGCCGCAGCAACCGCTAGCGGCACAACCGAGATGCTTGGCGTTGCCGAGTTGCGCGTCAAGGAAACCGACCGTATCAAGGTGATGGCTGATGGCCTTGCCGCATGCGGTGTCACCGTTGATTATGATGATGATTCGATGCGCGTTTCCACCAGCACCATAACTGGCGGGGCAACCCTTTCAGCGCAGCATGATCACCGAATCGCCATGTCATTTCTGACGCTTGGCCTTGTTGCCGAACAACCAATCACTGTAACCGGCTGTGCCACCATCGAAACAAGCTTTCCCGGATTTGCCAGCGGCATGAACCAGCTTGGTGCCAGCATCATTGACGGAACCGCAACGTGATTATCGCCATTGATGGGTCCGCAGCCAGCGGCAAAGGCACGCTTGCCAAACGGGTGGCAGCGGAATTCGGCTATGATTATCTGGATACGGGGGCGCTGTATCGTGCGGTTGCCCTTAGCCTGTTAAAAGCTGGCGTAAATAGCAATAATATTGATGAAAAACAGGCTGTTAATTCTGCGTCAAAACTTAATCTTTCGCTAACGCAAACGGCTGAAATACGCACCGATAACGTTGCCGCCCTTGCCTCAATCGTGGCCGCCATTAGCCCCGTTCGGGCTGAATTGCTGGCGCTTCAGCGATCCTTTGCCACGGCACCACCATCGGGCAAAGGGGCGGTTCTTGATGGTCGTGACATTGGCACGATCGTGCTTCCGGACGCCGATATAAAATTCTTCATTGATGCCGATCTTGATATTCGCGCCGAGCGCCGCACCAAAGAGTTGCTTCAGGCAGGACAATCGGTTATGTTCCGCGACGTTCTGGCGGATATGAAGGCGCGTGATGATCGTGACCGGACTAGATCGGTGGCTCCATTAAAGGCCGCAGATGACGCAATTACCATCGACACATCCAACATGGATGCGGCGGCGGTTCTGGCTCTAGCCCTGTCACATATTGATCGTGTTGACCCATCAGAATAATGAGCCCGAACCGGAGACCATACGAACATTTCCGGTTCATATTTTTGATTAACTGACTGCCGGCGAAACAAACTGGTCGCCAAAAAACCCGCTTGGAGCCAAGCTATATTGCCAAAATAGGGCAAATATAATCTGGTTATCGTTCGTTCAATGCGGCCCTCATGCCGGCTGAGGCACAGATATTTCGATCCTGATTCGGGCGGTTTTGCACCCCCAATCGAAATAGCGACAAAACGGAGATTTTTTTGACATCTACAACGAATTCGGCAGCCGACGCTGCCACTGAAAACTTTGCCGATCTTTTAGCTGAAAGCTTTGGTGAAGGCACGAATGTTGAGGGCAGTGTTGTCCGCGGCTTTGTTATCGGCATCGAGGGTGACGCTGTCATCATTGATGTTGGCCTGAAATCTGAAGGCCGCGTTCCGCTAAAGGAACTTGCCGCCCCCGGACAACAAGCCGATGTTTCAATCGGCGATGAGATTGAGGTTTATGTCGAGCGTATGGAAGACCGTAATGGTCAGGCCGTATTAAGCCGCGACAAAGCCCGCCGCGAAGAAGCATGGGGTGTTCTCGAAGCATCATTTGAAAAGCAAGAGCGCGTTACCGGCGTTATCTTTGGCAAGGTCAAAGGCGGTTTCACTGTCGATCTGTCAGGGGCAACAGCCTTTTTGCCGGGAAGTCAGGTCGATATTCGCCCTGTTCGCGATCTTGGCCCATTGATGGGAACACCACAGCCATTCCAAATTCTGAAAATCGACCGTCGTCGTGGCAATATTGTTGTTTCACGCCGCGCCGTTCTGGAAGAGTCTCGCGCCGAAGCAAGATCAGAGCTTGTCTCTAATCTGCAAGAAGGTCAGGTTCTTCAAGGTGTGGTCAAGAACATCACCGATTACGGCGCCTTTGTCGATCTTGGCGGTGTTGACGGCCTGTTGCATGTGACCGATATTGCATGGCAGCGCATCAGCCATCCATCTGAAGCCCTGCAAATTGGTGAAACTGTTGAAGTTCAGGTCATTCGCTTTAATGCTGAAACCCAGCGTATCTCGCTTGGCATGAAGCAGCTTCTGTCGGATCCATGGGAAAATGTCGAAGGCAAATTCCCAATTGGGGCGAAAATGGAAGGCCGCGTTACCAACATCACCGATTACGGCGCATTTGTTGAGCTGGAAGCCGGTGTCGAAGGTCTTGTCCATGTATCTGAGATGAGTTGGACAAAGAAGAATGTTCATCCTGGCAAAATCGTTTCGACCAGCCAGCAAGTCGAAGTTATGGTTCTTGACGTTGATCTGTCAAAGCGCCGTATTTCACTTGGCCTCAAGCAATGCACAACCAATCCTTGGGAAGACCTTAGCGCCACCTATCCAGTTGGCACCGAGATCGACGGCGAAATCCGGAACATCACCGAATTTGGTCTGTTTGTTGGCCTGAATGACGATATTGACGGTCTTGTTCACCTGTCAGATATCAGCTGGGAAAACGCTGGCGAAGAAGCCCTTGAAGGCTTTACCAAAGGCGATATGGTTAAGGCGAAAGTCCTTGATATCGACGTCAACAAAGAGCGTATCTCACTTGGCATCAAACAGCTAACCGACGATCCATTTGCTGGTCAGGCTGATGCCTATCGCAAAGGCGAAGTCGTAACCTGTACCGTTAGCGCGGTAACAGACAACGGCATCGACGTCACCATCGGTGAGAACATGACTGGCTTTATCCGCCGGACTGATCTTAGCCGTGATCGTGCTGAACAGCGCGCTGACCGGTTTGCCGTTGGTGAAAAAGTTGACGCCATCGTCACCAGTGTTGACAAGAAAACCCGCAAATTGTCACTGTCGATCAAGGCACGCGAATCTGCCGAAGAAAAGCAGGCCATGGCCGAATTTGGCTCATCAGACAGCGGTGCCAGCCTTGGTGATATCCTTGGTGCGGCTCTTGCCAAGAAAGAAACAAGCGACGAAAAATAAGGTCGGCACAGTCGCCAATCTGTTTATCTTCACGCCAGCCGGTGCATCCATCGGCTGGCTTTTTTTATGGCTGGGCTTGGCTATGTTAATGAATTTTATCATTCTTATTAACGTTAGAAATCAATTCTAAGTTGACCCGCCATTTGCAAACAGGCATCCTAACTTCATATTAAGAACGTAAGAATTAAGGGAGCGAACTCTGTGACACGGTCAGAACTTATCGCAAAATTAGCGGCTAAGAATCCAGCACTTTACCACCGTGATATTGAGCGGCTGGTTGGAACAATCCTTGATGAAATCGGCGGTGCGCTTGAACGTGGTGACAGGGTTGAGCTTCGCGGGTTTGGTGCTTTTTCAGTGCGCGAGCGCAAAGCCCGCCTCGGACGCAATCCAAGAACTGGAACAAGTGTAGAAGTATCTGAAAAGAAAGTGCCTTTTTTCAAAATGGGCAAGGGCATGCGTGAGCGGTTAAACCGCTAGACGGATCGAATTATGCGAACATTAGGCCGCCTTTTATGGCTGAGCATCACCTTGTTCTTGGTCATGTTTGCCATTGTGTTTGCCACATCGAATAAAACCCTTATTACGCTCTATCTTTGGCCATTTGACAGCGCGCTAACGGCGCCAGTTTGGCTGTTGATTCTATCCAGCTTTATCATTGGTGGATTGCTGAGTGCTATATTGCTATGGGGGCAGTGGCTGGCGATTCGGGCAAAGCTGTGGCGTCTTGAAGGGCGTTTCAATAAATTGCAGGCAAAAACCGGTAAAATGACAGCCGAATCAGCCGCCCAGCATGATTACGATCAGCAGAGATATGGCCAGCAGGGTGAATCAGCCGCATCAAATCAATTAACCGCCGATCGCCGGCTAAGTTAAGCAATCGCCCGTTTCCGGTTTCGACCCCGAAAAGAAAAACTATCAAGCAAAAGGATTATCAATGGCGCCCGAGGTTAAAATCTGCGGCATATCAACGGCAAATGATTATATCATCTGCCGCGATGCCGGTGCGCGCTGGACAGGCATGGTCTATTACCCCGGATCATCACGCCATCTTGATCTGGCCGGCCTAGCAGCATTGGCAGATTGCGCCGATTCTATTGGTTCTGATGCGCCTGAACGCGTTCTGCTTAGCGTTGATATCGTTGGCGAAAAGCTTATGCCCATCATCGAAGCGGCGCGGCCAGATATGCTGCAGCTTCATGGCAAAGAAACCTGTCAGGATGTTGCCGATATCAAAGCCCGCACCGGTTTGCCGGTGATCAAGGCGATCGCCGTTGAAACCGCGGCCGATCTTGATCAATGCGCCAAATGGGATAATCTTGCCGATTGGTTGCTGTTTGACGCCAAGGTCAAAGCCGGATCGCAGCCAGGTGGTACCGGCCATCAGTTTGATTGGACAATCCTTGCCAATTATCGCGGGCAGTTACCATGGATGCTGGCAGGCGGGCTTGACCGCCATAATGTGGCAAGTGCGATCAAGATTAGCGCAGCAAAGGCGGTGGATGTGTCATCGGGTGTTGAATCATACCCCGGAAAAAAGGACGCAGAACAGATTCATGCCTTTATTCGGGCGGCCCAATTAGGCTAAAACAATGCTGGGGGCCGCGTCGATATCGCCGACTTTACAGGATGAGAGCTTTTGATGAGCAAAACGAACGTTAACACATTTCGCAACCAGCCCGATGAGGCTGGCCGCTTTGGCATTCATGGCGGCCGCTTTGTCGCTGAAACGCTGATGCCGCTGATTTTGAATGTCGAAAAGGCCTATAAAGAGGCCAGCGCCGATAAATCATTTCAGCGGGAAATGTACTATTACCAAAAGCATTATATTGGTCGCCCAAGTCCACTCTATTTTGCCGAACGCATGACCGCGCATTTTGGTGGTGCCAAGCTATATCTAAAACGTGATGAGCTGAACCATACTGGCGCGCATAAGATCAACAATGTTTTGGGTCAGGCGCTTCTTGCCAAACGCATGGGCAAAACCAAAATCATTGCCGAAACCGGCGCAGGCCAGCATGGCGTTGCCACAGCAACAGCCTGTGCGCTTTTCAATATGGAATGTGAAGTCTTTATGGGCGCTGAAGATGTCGAACGGCAAAAGCCGAATGTCGACCGGATGCGTCTTCTCGGTGCCAAAATCCACCCTGTTACCTCAGGCACCGGCACGCTTAAAGACGCAATGAATGAAGCGCTTCGCTATTGGGTGACCAATGCCGAAACGCATTTTTACATTATCGGCACCGCCGCAGGCCCGCACCCCTATCCACAAATGGTGCGTGATTTCCAATCGGTGATCGGCACCGAGGCGCGCGAACAAATTCTCGAAGCCGAAGGCCGGCTGCCAAATGCGCTTGTTGCCTGTATTGGTGGCGGGTCAAATGCGATTGGACTTTTCTATCCGTTTCTTGATGATACGGATGTGGCCATCTATGGTGTCGAAGCTGCAGGCAAAGGGCTTGGCAGCGGCCTTCATGCTGCGTCACTAACCGGCGGAACACCGGGTATCCTGCATGGCAACCGAACCTATCTTTTGCAAAATGATGATGGGCAAATCACCGATGCCCATTCGATTTCGGCTGGTCTAGATTATCCGGGAATCGGCCCTGAACATTCATGGCTTCATGATATTGGCCGCGTCAATTATGTTAGTGCCACCGATGAAGAAGCGCTTGTCGCCTTTCAGCTTTGTGCGCGTCTTGAAGGCATCATTCCGGCGCTCGAACCATCACATGCGCTGGCCTATCTTAGCACCGTCATTGGCGATATGGATTCTGATGATATTGTCATTTTGAACATGTGTGGCCGCGGCGACAAGGATTTGGGCGCGGTTCTTCCGGTTCTTGAAAAACTTGGCCGGATGTAAACCAAAGCCCATTTAGATTGGAAAAGAGATAATTATGGCAGGTCGCATCGACACCGCATTTGCAAAGGCCAAAGCCGAAAATCGCGGCAGCTTGGGCGTTTTTATTACCGCTGGCGATCCTGACGCCGCCACCACCGAAGCCTTGCTTGACGGGCTGGTTGATGCTGGTGTCGATTTTATCGAGCTTGGCATGCCTTTTTCCGACCCAATGGCCGATGGCCCCGCCATTCAGGCAGCATCACTTCGGGCGTTAAAGGGCGGTATGTCCTTAACCGCAACGCTTGAAATTGCGCGTAATTTTCGCCAACGGCACCCTGATATGCCGCTTGTCCTGATGGGCTATTACAACCCGATCTATATCTATGGTAATGACCGGTTCATTGCCGATTCAGTGGCGGCTGGTGTTGACGGATTGATCATCGTTGATTTGCCACCAGAAGAAGATTCAGAACTTTGCATTCCGGCACGCGATGCTGGTTTGAATGTCGTTCGGTTGATCACCCCGACAAGCCATGATCAGCGTTTGCCGGCCATTTTGGCACAGGCCAGCGGATTTGTTTATTATGTGTCGGTTACTGGCATTACCGGCATGGCAAGCGCTGCGGCGACCAGCATTTCCGATGCCTATCAGCGCATCCGCAAACAAACCGATCTTCCGATTGTAACCGGATTTGGCATCCGCACCCCCGAACAGGCAGCCGAATCAGCACGTTTGAGTGACGGTGCGGTTGTCGGCTCTGCCGTTGTTGATATCATTGCTGATGGCGTGGCAAACCCATCCAGCCCAGATGTGGCTGAAAACCGTGCGGCGATTGTCCGTAAAGTTGCCGCATTTGTCGGCGAGCTTAGTGCCGCCATACGCGCATAGGGAGATTGCAATGAATTGGATTACAAATTCTGTCCTTCCCAAAATCAAGGCATGGGTTCAGTCCGATGATGTGCCGGATAATCTGTGGATCAAATGCAGCGCCTGTAGCCAGATGATTTTTCATCGCGAATATGAACAGGCATTTAACTGCTGCGCCACATGCGGTCATCATGCCCCACTTCCGCCCGAACACCGTTTTGCCATGTTATTTGACGATGGCAAATATGATGTGATCTCGCTTTCGCCAATTGAAGACGATCCTTTGAAATTCCGCGATAGCAAGAAATATACTGACCGGCTTCGCGACACGCGCAACAAAACCGGCCTGAATGACGCGATTGCCGTCGCAGCAGGGCAAATCGACGGATATCCTTGCGTGATCGCCGCATTTGATTTCCGCTTTATGGGCGGGTCAATGGGACGCATGGTCGGCAATGGCATTGTTCGCGCTGCAAAGGAAGCGGTTGCCCGCAAGGGCGCGCTGATCACCGTGCCATCAACCGGCGGCGCACGCATGCAAGAAGGCGTTTTATCACTTATGCAATTACCACGCACCATCGCCGCTGTTGAGCAGGTTCGTGATGCTGGCCTTCCCTATTTTGTTTTATTGGCGCATCCAACGACCGGCGGCGTTACCGCATCATTTGCCATGCTTGGCGATATTCAAATTGCCGAACCTGGTGCCATCATTGGCTTTGCCGGTCGCCGTGTGATCGAAGAAACGGTTCGTGAAAAACTGCCTGAAGATTTCCAGACAGCCGAATATCTAATGGATCATGGTATGGTCGATGCCGTTGTGCCGCGCGCCGAACAGCCTGAATATATTGGCCGGCTTTTGGATTTCATGATGGGATCGAAAGACAGCAGAAAGCGCGCCTAATGCCATCGTCATCACCGGCGGCAATGGCCGCAGCCGACCGTGCCGCAGCGGCGCTTGAACGGCTGGCACGGCTACATCCAAAATTAATTGATCTTGGGCTTGATCGCAGCTTTGCCCTTCTGGAAAAGCTTGGCAATCCGCATCATCATTTGCCGCCAACAATCCATGTCGCTGGGACGAATGGCAAAGGCTCGACAATTGCTTTTCTAAGAGCGATGGCTGAAGAAACCGGCCTTAAGGTTCATGTCTATAGCTCGCCGCATCTATGCCGGTTTAATGAACGTATCCGGCTTGCCGGCAGGCTAATTGACGATGGCGGGCTTGCCGATTTGCTTGAAGATGTCGAAACCGCCAATGGCGACATGGCCGTGACCTTTTTCGAAGTCACCACGGCGGCCGCGATGCTGGCATTCTCGCGGGTGCCAGCCGATTTATTGCTTTTGGAAACCGGCCTTGGTGGCGCGCTTGATTCGACCAATGTATTGAAAACCCCGCTTGCCACAATCATCACCCCGATTGCCCAAGATCACGAGCATTTTCTTGGCACTAACCTCGGCCAGATTGCCAGTCAAAAGGCGGGAATCATGCGGGCGCAAACAGCCTGTTACAGCGCCGATCAACAGGCCGAGGCCATGCATGTTCTGATTGCGCATGCTGAAAATATCGGCGCGTCACTGCAGGTCGCTGGCCGTGATTTCCATCTGGCGGAAACCGATGATGGCGGCATTCACCTGTCCTGTGCGGGCAAAGATTTCTTGCTTCCGGCACCTGGGCTACGCGGCGCGCATCAGCTGGAAAATGCAGGGCTGGCGGCGGCTTGCCTTTTTGATCTTGCGGCAAAAAACCGATTGCCATCATGCGGCCAAAGCCAGACGGAAAATGCGTTTGCCAGCGGCATTCAATCGGCTGTCTGGCCTGGGCGGGTGCAGCCATTAAATGACGGCCTGTTGGCAGAATTATGGCCGCATCGCCCAATCTGGCTTGACGGCGCGCATAATGCCCATGGGGCGCGAGCTTTGGCCAAGACGCTTGGTCAAATCGATGGCGGTAAATGGAATATTATTTGCGGCGCGCTAAACACGCGTGATCCGGCTGAATTTCTGGCACCACTTGCCGCCCTTGCCGGATCGGTTCGCTGTCTTGCCATCCCTGACCAACCGGCCAGCCTAAGCGCTGGCGAAATGACCGCTGCCGCCTTGGCACAAGGTCTGGACGCCGCCGCCGCAACAAGCATCATAGCGGCATTTGACCAGCTAGACCCCGCCTATCCGGTGATTATTTGCGGCTCACTTTATCTTGCCGGTCATGTTCTTGTGCAAAATAAAACGCTGCCCGACTAGGACAGCGTTTCACATTATCTTTATGAAAATTGGCGTTAGACCGATTGATCAATCCAGCTTTCCAGCTGTGATTTTGGCAAGGCACCCATCTTTTCAGCAACAACTTCGCCATTTTTGAAAATCAGCAATGTTGGAATACCGCGAACATTATATTTCTGCGGCGTTAGTGGGTTTTCGTCGATATTCAGCTTGACGATTGACAGGCTGTCTAGCTTTTCACCAGCGATTTCTTCAAGCGCAGGGCCAATCGCTTTGCAGGGGCCACACCATTCAGCCCAGAAATCAACCAATACAGGTTTGTCTGATTGCAGAACATCTGCGGTAAAATCGCTATCCGTGGTTTTTGACGTTGCCATTATGATTCCATTTCATCGTAAAAATCTGCGGCGTATGTGCCGCTGCCTTCGCGGTTTTAAATTTATGGTTTGGCTGCTGCCGCGTCAAGCTTGGCGTCAGGAATATTTATCTATTTTGACGAGCGCAAAGGGTCATAAGCGGCAAAAATATCAGCCAGTGCCTGCGCTCTGGCGTCACGGTCAATCGGCTGATAATCAAGCGTATCAACCCAAACAAGCCAACAATCAATGTCTCGCCCAGGATAAATTTTCTGAAGAAGGCCATCATAAAGCGCCATTTGATGAAGATAGTTTCGCGGTATCGCGTTTTCATGCGGCTGACCCGTTTTGAAATCGGCCAGAATAATGCGCTTGTCATCGACAAACAGCCGGTCAATCTGGCCAGCGATGCCAATGCCATTCAAGCGCCCGTTAATCGGAACCTCAACCAACGCATCCTTGCCAAAAAGCGGGGCAAATTCAGGCAGATCAATCAGCGTCAACAGCTTGTCGATAAGGCCTGCTGCCATTTCGTCAGGCACGTCACGGCTTTGGCCAGCAACCTGTACAGCACGATCACGCCGCAATGACGGATCAATGGCGGGAAGCTGTTCAAGCAACCGGTGCGCCAGCTTGCCATAGGCAAGACCAATGTGACGGTTTTGCCTATTCTGTTTTGCAGCGCCGGCGGCAAGCGATTGTGGATCATGGTCAAGACCCGGCTGCGATGGCCGGATGGGGCGGCCTGATTTATCATCTATCGGAGCAGGACGAAGCAACCAATCAGCCGTATCATCAACCGGTTTTTTCGGTGGCAATTTTGGTTCTTTATCTTGATCTTTATCAATTGTGGCGGGCTGGATAGCGGTGATTGAAACCGTTCCATCATCATGTTCGATGGCGGTTTCGGTTGCTTTGATCACCCCGCTTAACAGCGCGTAATCACTGCCATCTAGGCGGCGGACGCCATGCGGTTTTTCCCAGCCGCCAATCACCAAACCATCACGCGCGCGCGTCATCGCAACATATAGCAAACGGTTGCTTTCTTCGGTGCGAAGCGTGGCCGCCGCCTCACGCGCCTGTTCGACAAAGGCAGGGCGCGCCAAATCGGATGGCGGCAACCAGTAATGAACCGACCCATCAGCCGCCGGCAAAACCGGTTCGGATTTTCCGCGGCTGGCCAGCATATCAGGCAGAATCACAATTGGTGCTTCAAGGCCCTTTGCGCCGTGGATTGTCATGATCCGCACCTCATCGGTACCTGATGCGTCCATATCACGTTTCACCTCGCCGCCACTGCTGCGGATACTTGTTAGGAACTCAAGCAAGGACACGCCGCCACCAAGGGCAAAATTCTGCGCCAGATTTAAGAAGTGATCGAGCGATTCATCAACCGCACGGCCAAGCCGGTCGCGGAATTTCTGGCGGCCACCATCGACAAGAACAAAGCTGAAGAAACCGAAAACCGACTCATATTCAGCGCGGCTTTGCCAGCGTGCCAATTGATCGGCCATCTTGCCCAAATCACCATCAGCGCCGCGATGCGCCATCAGCCGCGACATCAAGCTGGCCTTGCCACGGTCATAGGCAAGCTCGTAAAGCTGATCTTCGCTCATCCCGAATAAAGGCGATTTTAAAACGGCGGCAAGCTGCAGATCATCATCGGCAAGATGCATTACATCGCCAAGCGCCAAAAGATCCTGAATTTCAATTTGTTCAGCAAGCTGCATCCGGTCAGCGCCAGCCACCTGAACATTGGCAATCTGCAATGCCGATAATAACAATTCGAAAAACCGGCCGCGTTTGCGAAGCAGAATCAGAATGTCACCCGCCCCGACAAAATTTCCCGATGGCAAACGCCGATTGCCAATCCAGCTTTTGACACGCCGCGCCAATTGGGTGGCAGCGATGATTTCAGCACCAAAATCATCATTGCCTTTCACCACCGGCCATAATTCAACAAAGCCGCCTGCCCCGCTTCGCGCCATTTCATGGATGGTGAAATCATCAATCCCACCAAGGTCGGGAATGGTTTTATTGACCAGATCCAGAATCGGGCTTGCCGACCGGAATGACACCGACAAAGGCACATCGCGGAAATCGGCTTGAATGGCTTTGGCGCGGCTGGACAGCTCGCTTCGATTCTGATTCATAACCAACGGGTTTGCACCCTGAAAGGAATAGATCGATTGTTTGAAATCCCCAACGGCAAACATCGTTCGCGGCAAGCTTGCTGCCCCCGATGCGATATAGGGGCTTGCCCCCTCGCCATCAAAAAATTCATCAACCAGCCGCCGCAGCAATTTCCACTGTGCCGGGCTGGTATCCTGCGCCTCATCAATCAGAAGATGCTGGATACCATTGTCTAATTTCCATGCCACCCATTGTGCCGCCTCGCTTGCCGCCAGCAGATTATTGGTGCGGATAATCAGATCATTATAATCAAGCAAACCGCGTTGGGTTTTCAGACGGCTATATTCCTGATTAAAGGCCATGCCAAACCGGTAAAGCGCCATGGTTCGATCACGGCATATCTGTGCTGCCTGACCAAATAATAACGGTTTAATGATTTCAATGACCTGTTTTTGAATCGCGTCAATTTGCGGCACTGTCTCGCGAAGATCGGCATTTGATAATTGTTTGCGGGCCTTGCCAGCACTAAATAACGCATCGACAAGAAAAGACAATTTCGCGATCCTGCCATCGCCTGTTTGCGCCAACCAAACATCCATTTTCGCGCCGCGATCACTCTGGGTTTTGGAACCAGATTCCTGCAAGGCCGCCGATACTGACCGCAACTTTTCGTCCTGAATCAAATCCAGCCGTGCCAGCAGCACATCGCGTTCTTGATCAGCAGAAACAACACCAAGATCATCACGGAAATGCGACTCGATCCGCGCAAGGCAGTCAGGCGACTCAAGCCCCTCTGCCCGATTGACAAAATCATTAACAATTTCATCGGCGCGTCCCTCGCTGACGGCTTCGGCAATCAATAACACCGAAGCGGCAAGTTCCGGACTTGGATGATATAGAATATTGGCGCGTGCCATCGCCTTTAACCGGCTTTGTTCATCATCATCAGCAAGCTGCACATGCGGGGCAACACCCGCCTCAATTGGAAAGCGCCGCAAAATTGACTGACAAAAAGAATGCACAGTCTCGACACGCGGCCCATCATCATTATCCAAAATTTCGGCAAATAGGCTTCGTGCCCGACGACGCATATCCTGACTTGGCATGACAATGCCCATATTTTCCAGATCTTCGCCAAGCGCCTTTGCCGGAATCGTCGCCCAATTGGCAAGACGTTTGAAAATGCGGTTACGCATTTCAGCCGCCGCCGCACGCGTATAGGTTACGCATAAAATACCATCGGCTGGCGCACCAGATAACAGCAAGCGAAGCACGCGATCGGTTAGCAATTTGGTTTTACCCGTTCCCGCATTTGCCGACACGAATACCGAAGCCGCTGGATCAGAAGCCTTGGCCTGAGCCGCACTGGCGCGGGCGATCATCTCATTCATCGGCATTATCTCCATAAAGCCATTCACGGCTTCGGCTTAAATGCTGATAGGGCTTGAATGGCGGAACATTGATCGGGTCTAGCTCGCTTGCATAGGGGGTATTGGCCTGATCAAAATAATTGGCCAGCCTTTCAAGGCGATCCCTGACTTCATCGGCGTCAAACAAATCGGCAAACGGCGTTTTAATTTCACCCGGTGCCGATTTCTTGCCGCTTAGTTGCCAATATTCCAATGATCTTATCTCGCCCGCCGGCAGTGACTCAAACCCGCCGTCAAAGGCAATCAGCCCTTCAACCGCCAATTGGTTGCGAACGCCTTTTTTGATCAAGCTTCCGCTTGGCACCGTGCCGGTTTTGTAATCGACAATCGTCCATTCCCCGTCTTTGTCATATTCCAGCCGATCCGCCCGCGCGGTCAGCTTTACCGGCCCTTGCGCCGCCTGCAAAAAAATCGCCCCGCTAATTTCAGCATGAATTGATTGTAAATCATCACGGCGGCGATGTTCATTTTCGATAAACCATGCGGCCATCGCCTCAAATCTTGTCCACCAGAAATAGCGGATTGAGGGCTGGCCAATCTGGCTGGCAAAATGGGTTTTGCCGAAATCCAGCAATTGTTGCAATGCGTCTTCGCCCAATTGGCCTGTGGCATTTGCCTTGCTGAAATCAGCAAGCGCATCATGAAACAAAATACCGCGAAGCGCCGCATCAGCACTGCGGTCAATATCATCAAGCGGTTTTAGCCGCAGAATTTTCTTGGCATAGATGGCATAGGGATCGGTAATCCAGATATCAATTTCGGTTGCCGAAAACTGGCGGGGGCGGCTTGCCAATGGCGGACAAGGTGACGGCCGAACCGCCGGTTGGGGAATTGTCTTTGGTTCAAATTTCGCAAGCCAAGCTTTTTCAATCGCGCCATCATCAATATTGTCATTCAGACCAAGCGCATTCACCACAACTTCCATGCGCTGTAACCAACGGCTTTTTGTCGTTGGGGTTCCCGCCTCTTTATCGGCGCGGGTAACAATGATGTCTTTGCTGCAAATCGCCATATAGACGTCATGCGCGCTTAACCCGCTTCGCCAGTTTTTCGGCGGCAATCCAACCGCTGCCCGCATCGCGCTATTCATCCAAGGGTCGATATCTGGACGCGGCGGCCAATTACCCTCATTAAAGCCAGCAAGAATTAACCGGTGCGCGTCAACCGCGCGTGCCAGATGCATCCGCGCCTCAACCGCACCAAGAATGGCAAGCCGTGGATGCGGCGTGCCAAAGGGGTGAACATTTATATCTTCAAGAAGCTGGCGCAAAATCTGCGGCATATCGCCAGCATCAATTGCGCTATCGCGGCCATCAGCGGCAAGGCTGCGAAACAGGTCACTTGCCGCCATGCCATCAGCATTTTTCCATAATTCGATTGCGCCTGCACCGCGATCTGCGCCCGCACCATTGCTGTCCATCACGGTTGCGCAAAGCCGTTCGGCAGCTTCAGCAATTCCGTCTGACAGGCTTGCCAAGGTCGGGTTAGGTGCCTGCCAACAATCAATAAGCGCGGCTAAATTGGCAATGACATGCGTTTCAAAAAAATGACGAAGCTCAGCATCATCAAGCGCTGCGGCAATCGCGGGCAAACCATCACCCGGACGCGGGCCCCGCAATACTGCCAATTCGATTTGATCGACAAAATGACGAAATTGAATCGGGTTCATTCCGCCTGCACAATAGGGATGTTTTAACAATGACAGCAAACGAAGCGGCGCAAAATTGGCGTCGACCGCATCACAAAGAAGCGACAGAAACCGGCCAGGCGGGCAAAGCGATAAGCGTTTGCCTGCCGAATCTTCGATATCGATATCCCATCGGCGCAAATCGGCAATAACCAATTCGGCAAGCTGGCGATCTGGGGTAATCATTGCTGCGGTTTGGTTGGGTTTTTCCAACGCCTCGCGAAGCGATAGGGCAATCAGATTGGCCTCTTCGCGCCGATCCCGCGCCGTTATGACCTTCAAACCAGCAAGCGCGGTTCGGTTGATCATCGGGCTGGCATCACCAAGCCTTTGCCAGCCGTCGCTGATTGCAGCAGGGCGAAAGACCTCGCGCATCAAATCGCGTCTTGCTGGCAATTCGGGCGGTACCTGATCGGCTGACCCTGTCCAGTTTTGCACTGCATCAGGCGTGATCTCAAGATAGGCCAAAAGCTGGGCAAGCTGATGCTGGGGATGGCCGCTATCCTCGCAGATCGCCGACCATTGATCACCAGCATGACGATCAAGCCCGGGTAAAACAATATGACCATCGGGAAGGTTCGCCACCACGCCAATCAATTCACGCGTCGCCGCGATTGATCCGGTCGATCCGGCAATCACGATCAATTGATCCGGTGGCTGATCGCGCCATTGTTTGGCACGGCGGCGTAACAGCCGGTTGCGCCGGTCAACCACGTCAATAAGCCCTTCTTGTGCCAGAATATCCGGCCAGCGCTCAATCAAAATGCCAAGAAGGGTCAGAATATCCTGCCAATGCGCCGAAAATTGATCAGGCAATAAATCACGAAGCTGCTCGGCAGTGGCATCGGCATTATAAAGCTGGTCAAGCAATTGCCCAAGCGAGTCGGCAAGGCGCATCGCCTGTGGCTGGGTTGGATATTGACCGCCAAGCGGAAAATGACGAAGCAATTTGGCAAGGCAGATTTGCCGTCTTATCTTTGAGATTGGCGGCGGCAGGTCACTGCCAGCATCATCGCCTAGAAACGGGCTTAACCGGCCATCATCATCATTGCCAAAATCGCCAACAGGCAACATGCGCGGCAACAGCATTGGCACACCTTCAGCACCATCCAGAAAAGCGGCTTGAAGAGCGCGAGCAGCACGGCGTGATGGCAATAGAACTAGACCGCGCGCCAGCCTTTCGGGGCTGTCAGCCAGCTTTGCAATACCCACGGCCAATTCACGGGCAAACGGCATGCCGGCATCAATGCTGTAAACGGAAGGGCTTGTCATGTGCCAACTATAAAAGCAACAACATCGAAAGGCGAGACCCGTTTACCAAAAGCGGGTAATCTGGCCTAGAGTTGATGTTGGCAAGCCCTTGCCAAGAGGCGCAAAACCTAGCCCGTTTTGGCGATAATGGCCGCCATTCGGGCGGCCCAATGCGGCGGCGCGGTAATATCGGCATACCGGATACTGGAAGATGACCCGCCGCCATCATCAGCATCGGCCAAGTAAAGATGGATTGAAAGATTGGTCTTTGGCAGCAGCTTTTTTAGCCGGTCCGGCCATTCGATCAAACAAACCGCATCAATGAACGCATCATCCAGCCCAAGCTGCATTGCATCTTCAGGGCTTTCAATCCGGTAAAGATCAAGATGCCAAAGCGGCGTTCCATCCCCAAGCTCGTAGGTTTGAACAAGCGTGAAGGTGGGGCTTGGCACATCGGTTTCAGCCGGATTTGCCGCCTGAATAATCGCCCGCGCCAATGCCGATTTGCCTGCACCAAGAGGCCCGCTTAATGAAATCACATCACCAGCCGCCAGCCCGTCAGCCAGCAACGAACCAAGCGTTTCGGTTGCTGACAGATCGGGTAATTCTAATTGCAGAACTGGCATTGGTGATTAATAGCGATATTGTTCGCTCTTGAACGGTCCTTGCTGTTCAACGCCGATATAATCGGCCTGATCAGGACGAAGCGTGCTTAAGCTTGCGCCAACCTTGGCAAGATGGAGTGCTGCCACTTTTTCATCGAGATGACGCGGCAAGGTATAAACCTTGTTTTCATATTGATCACCACGCGACCAAAGCTCGATCTGCGCCAACACCTGATTGGTAAATGACGCCGACATGACAAAAGACGGGTGTCCTGTTCCACATCCAAGATTGACCAACCGTCCCTTGGCAAGAAGGATCATCCGCTTGCCATTTGGAAATTCAATTTCATCAACCTGCGGCTTTACTTCGGACCAAGTGTAATTATTCAGCGAAGCAACATCGATTTCATTATCAAAATGACCAATGTTACAGACGATCGCACGGTCTTTCATTTCACGCATATGGTCGATGGTGATGACATGACGATTACCGGTTGCGGTCACAAAGATATCAGCCTTCGGCGCTGCCTGTTCCATTGTGACAACTTCATAGCCTTCCATCGCGGCCTGCAACGCACAGATCGGATCGACCTCGGTTACCATGACCCGCGCACCACCTTGCCGAAGCGACGCTGCCGAGCCTTTGCCAACATCACCATAGCCAGCAACAACCGCAACCTTGCCAGCAAACATCACATCAGTGGCGCGGCGAATGCCATCAACCAATGACTCGCGACAGCCATAAAGATTGTCAAATTTCGATTTGGTAACCGAATCATTTACATTGATCGCTGGGAAAGGCAATCCGCCCATTTCAGCAAGCTGATAAAGCCGCAAAACGCCAGTGGTGGTTTCTTCGGAAACCCCTTTGAGCGCATCACGCTGGCGGGTGAACCAGCCCGGGCTGCTAGCAAGACGGCGATGCAATTGCGCTTTTAGATATTCTTCTTCTTCGGTTTCAGGCGTTGCCAGCACATCTTCGCCAGCTTCGGCACGCGCACCAAGAAGAATATACATGGTGGCATCACCGCCATCATCAAGAATAAGATTGGCAGTCTGTTCATTCGGCCAATCAAAAGTACGATCAACATATTCCCAATATTCGGCCAATGTCTCGCCTTTGATGGCAAAGACCGGAACGCCTGATTGGGCAATTGCCGCAGCGGCATGATCTTGTGTTGAAAAGATATTGCAGCTCGACCAACGCACATCGGCACCAAGCGCAACAAGCGTTTCAATCAAAACCGCAGTTTGAACCGTCATATGAAGACAGCCAGCAATGCGCGCGCCAGCCAGCGGCTTGTCCGAACCGAACTCGTCACGAAGCGCCATTAGGCCGGGCATTTCGGTCTCGGCAATCGATAATTCCTTGCGACCCCAGTCAGCAAGTCCAATATCGGCAATCACATAATCCTGCGCCATAGTTCAATCCCATCTATATGTCGGTAAAAATCTCGCCACGTCATAGCAAATTAACACGCTCTTTTAAAGCGATAGATATGATCGCGTCAAAAAACACATTTAGATTGCGATAAAAGTGATGTTTGGTCAGGTCGATGCCTTGGCCAATTCACGATGTTCGAGGCGTACGGGGTGACCCTCAGCCTCAATCCAGCTAGCGATCTGCGCTGCGGCCCATACCGAACGATGCTTGCCACCCGTACAGCCAAAGGCCAGTGTTAAATGCGCCCGACCATCGCTGTTCATCCGGCTTAACATTAACGCCAACATCGATTTGACCTGATCAAGAACCGCGATTGCCATCTCATCTTTGGCCAGAAATTCCGCCACTTTGGAATCAAGGCCGGTTTGATCACGCAAACCATCATCCCAATGCGGGTTTTTGGCAAAGCGCATATCAAAAACCTGATCGGCGGTTTCGGGAAGGCCATGCCGGTAGGAAAATGACACAATATGCACCGGCATTGGCGGCGCCTTATCAAGCCCCAAAGTGCCAAGCAACGCACCACGCAAATCAGCTGGCGACAGACCACTGCTATCAATCACAATATCGGCCAAAGCTTCGACATCGGCCATGCGCGCCATATCGGTGCGCACCGCAGCGTCAAGATCATAATCATGGCCAAGCGGGTGCTGGCGTCTTGTCGCATTATAGCGGCGCATCAAATCGGCATGGCCAGCACTGATAAAAACCATCTTGAAATCATCACCAAGGCGCTTTGCCAGATTTTTCACAAGCCGCGCCACCGCATCAGCCCCAAAACCGCTGGTACGCACATCAAGCCCAATGGCAATTGACCGGCCGCCCGTTTCAACCTCAAGCGCGATTAGCGGATCAACCAGCGCCAAAGGCAGATTATCAACCGCGGTAAAACCGTAATCTTCCAGAATTTTCAGTGCCGTTGAATGGCCGGCACCAGACACACCAGTCACAAGAACAAGCTTTATTGACGAAATTGGGTTCAACATCACAACAGTCTACAACAGCAGAAAAGAAAAAACAGCCTCAGCTTTCCAATGGCAAAACAAGCCGGAAACACGCCCCGCCTTCAGGCCGGTTTTCTGCTGTTAATTGTCCGTTATGCGCATCGACAATCTGCCGCGCAATTGACAGGCCAAGCCCTGAATGTTCGCCAAACCCCTCGCCGCTAGGCCGTTCGGTATAAAACCGGTCAAACACCGTTTCCAACTTGGCATCAGGGATTCCCGGCCCATCATCACGAATTTCCAGAACCGCATTTTTGCGGGTTGCATCAGCGGTCAGAATAAACTGTACCATGCCGCCTTTCGGGCTAAAGGAAATGGCATTGCTCAGCACATTATCAATCACCTGCACCATGCGGCTTTCATTCATCCGCACCATCACTGGCAGTGGCGGGTACTCAAATCGCAATTGATATTGGCTATGGGTTTGCGATCGCATCTGGATAAAATTATCAATCAAACTGGCAAAATCAACCGGATCACGATCTTGGCCGATAATTTCGGTGTCGACACGGCTTGCTTGTGAAATATCGGTAATCAATCGATCAAGCCGCTGCACATCCTGCAAGATGACATTCAGCAATTGTTTTTTTTGCGCCGCTGTTTTGGCGCGGCTAAAGGTTTCGGTGGCGCTTCGCAAGGATGAAAGCGGATTTTTGATTTCATGCGCCACATCGGCGGCAAAGGCCGCCGTCGCCTGAATCCGTTTTTGCAATTCATCGGTTAGATCAATCAATGAATCTGATAATTGACCAATTTCATCATTGCGATGTGGCAATCGCTGCAAGCGGCTGGACATATCAGCGCTTTGCCGCAATTTATCGGCGGCGGCTGCCAGACGCGAAATTGGCGTTGTGATTGACCGCGCCAGATAAAGGCTAAGCCCAAGCGTTACCAATAAAACCCCGACAAATAGCTGCAGGAATACGATATTCACATTGGCCAGTTCCTGTTCGATTTTGCCGCCACCAATCGAAACCATCAAGGCGCCGCGAACAAGGCGCACATCTTGTACCGGTACCGCCACCGACAACATCAAATTACCATCACGATCAATCCGCAAGGCGCGGCGTGGCTCGCCCGACAAGGCGGCAATGACTTCGGCATATTGGCTGGCACGCTGGCGGCGGCGTTCGACATATGTTGGCAATTCATCAAAGGGGCTGAACCAGCCAGATGCTGCCGCCACCATATCATTTAGATTATTGCGGATTTTCCGCCGCCAGCCTTTGTTACGATGCCGCCGAATATCAACATTTGGCTGAAAGCCACTTTGCCGCGCCGTATCGGCAAGAAGCGATCCATTTGGCTGAAACACCCGCGCGCGCAACGAGCTGCCAAGCCCGACAAGCGGGATAAGATGCGTCATGGTTTCTGGCGATAGCTGGCGGCGGGCAACGCGCCGGTCACGTTCAGCCTCGGCAAGCGCAAGCGAGCGCGCCAAAGTAAAGCCCTGACGCTCAAGCGCAACAAATTCTGACTGGATTAAAGTTGTTCGATATTGATCAAGCGACAATAGGCCAACAAGAAAAATCGCCAGCGGAAACAGCATAATCGCCATGATGCGCGCGGTAAGGCGGCTCATGCGGAATGGCGTCACAAGCCATCCACCCTTGCCACGAATCCAGCCCAGTAATCGACGCCATCGCGAAGTGTCTATAATTCCGCTCCCTGACTATAACCCACCATCAACATAAATATCATCAGGCACCATAAAGATCATCCGGCCATTATGCAGCCTTCAACAGCATGGCGCGAGCCTTATGATGAAGATGTTTTATATTTATAGCCAATTCCATAAAGCGTTTCGATCTGGTCAAAGTCGGAATCATGGGCGCGTAATTTGCGGCGCAACCGTTTGATATGGCTGTCGATCGTGCGGTCATCCAGAAAAATACTCTCGCCATAGGCAGCGTCCATAAGCTGGTCACGGTTTTTCACCATGCCCGGGCGCGACGCCAACGCCTGCAAAATCAGAAATTCGGTGACGGTTAATTTAACTTCAGTACCGCGCCAGCTACATAAATGCCGGTCTGGATCCATCAGTAATTCACCAAGACGGATGATATTTGGACCAGATGTTTTCATTACCCCATCACTGGCACGCCGCAACACGGCACGGATACGCGCAAGCAGCAAACGCTGGGAAAATGGCTTGGTGATGTAATCATCTGCCCCCATGCCAAGCCCAAGTGCCTCGTCAAGCTCATCATCTTTGCTGGTCAGGAAAATCACCGGCATTTGCGACTGGCCTCGCACTTTTTGCAAAAGCTCCATGCCGTCCATGCGGGGCATCTTGATGTCAAAGACACCGAGATTGGCAGGCCTGCGGGCAAGCCCGACCAAAGCCGCCTCACCATCATGGTAACAATCGACATCAAACCCCTCAGATTCGAGCGTCAAGGACACAGATGTCAGGATATTTTGATCATCATCAACAAGTGCAATACGGTCTGCCATTTTGGTCTCCCACTCCCACAAAATCTGATCTGGCAAAATCTGAACTGGCCCACCATATTCATGGCCCGTCATATTCATGGCCAGTTATGTCCATCGCCAGCGGATCATCACCATTGATTTTGACCTTGCGGGCAAATCAAGGCCAATATAGGGCAGAAAATCGGCATAATCAGGCCAGAATGACCTTAATGGGCGTCGGCCCAGCTATCGGCAATTCCCGCCTCGGCGACAATCGGCACCGCCAATGTTAAAACCGGATCTGCCGCATTTTCCATAACCGATGTAATCAACGCCTTTGTGGCCTCGGCTTCGGCTTCGGGGGCTTCAAAGATCAATTCATCATGCACCTGAAGAAGCATTGTTGCGCTTAATCCAGCCGCTTTTAACGCTGCGGGAATGCGGATCATCGCCCGTTTGATAATATCGGCAGCACTGCCTTGAATCGGCGCATTGATCGCTTGGCGTTCGGCAAAACCGCGCATCGCCTGATTACCACCCGAAAAGCCCGAAATATGAATGCGCCGCCCAAATAGCGTTTCAACAAATCCATCTTCGCGCGCCGAAACCTTGATCCGTTCCATATAATCCCTGATGCCCGGGAAATTTTTGAAATAGGCCGTGATATAGTCACTCGCCTCGCCGCGTGAAATGCCAAGCTGGCGCGCCAGTCCAAAGGCCGAAATACCGTAAATAATGCCAAAATTAATGGCCTTTGCGCGGCGTCTGGTTTCGCTATCCATCTGGTCAAGCGGCACGCCAAATACCTCGGATGCGGTTCGCGCATGAATATCAATGCCAGCGCGAAACGCCTCGATCATGGTGGTTTCCTTTGCCACATGCGCGACAAGCCGCAATTCGATTTGCGAATAGTCAGCCGAGATCAATTTATGGCCATCTGCCGCGATAAAGGCGGTGCGGATTTGTCGGCCTTCGGCGGTTCGGATTGGAATATTTTGCACATTCGGGTCAGATGATGACAGGCGGCCAGTGCTGGCACCAACCATCGAAAATGAGGTATGAACCCGCCCTGTTGTGGCAAGGATTGACTCGACAAGCGCGTCAGCATAGGTCGATTTCAATTTTGCCAAATGCCGCCATTCAAGAACCTTGGCGGCAATTTCAACACCCGAAGCGGCCAGATCTTCCAAAACATCTGCCGAAGTGGAAAAGGCACCCGTCTTGGCTTTTTTACCGCCCTCAAGCCCCATTTTTTCAAACAGGATTTCGCCAAGCTGTTTTGGTGAGGCAATATTGAATTCTTCACCGGCAAGCTGGTGAATCTCGCTTTGAAACACGGCCATGCGTTTGGCAAAATCATTCGACATGCGTGCCAGAATAGTCCGGTCAACGGTGATGCCACTTGCCTCCATTCCGGCAAGGATCGGAATAAGCGGACGTTCCAGCCTTTCGTAAACTGACGCTACCTGTTCGGCCCCAAGGCGCGGCTTGAATAACTGCCAAAGCCGAAGCGTGATATCAGCATCTTCCGCGGCGTAATCCAAGGCCGCCTCGGGCGCAAGCGTGCCAAAGGGAACCTGCTTTGCCCCCTTGCCGCACACATCGGAAAATTTAATCGTGTCATAATCCAGCCAATGTTTTGCCAGATGATCCATTGAATGGCCACCAACGCGCCCGCCATCCAGAACATAGGAAAGACACATTGTGTCATCAACGGGCGACAGCTTTATCCCGCCATTGCGCGGCCATAACAGAATATGCGAATCATATTTCAGATTATGGCCAATTTTCAAAATGGCCGGATCTTCGAATATTGGACGCAACATCGCCATCGCCGTTTCAAAGCCGATTTGTTCATAGGCAACCGGTGCGTCAGCCGAAAAATCAAGACCGCCCTGCGCGTCACCAGTTTCCGTTGCCACCACGCCATGACGAAGCGGCACATAGCAAGCCTTGCCAGGTGCCAAGGCCATCGACACGCCAACCAAATCGGCCGCTGCCGCATTCAGGCCAGTTGTTTCCGTATCGATTGCCAGAAAACCTTGGGCTTTTGCCGCCGCCAAGAAGGCAGCAAGCCCGTCAACATCGGTAATAAGCTGGTAATCAGCCTCGACCGGTTGGGTCGCCCCCGTCACGGCATCAGGCGCGGCAGCATGATCGGTTGATGGCGCAGGATCGGTTTTATCTGATGGTGACGGGCTGGAGGCCATCGACCGGACGGCACCGCCCAATTTTGCGCCATTCCCATTGCCATTCCCATTGGCCTTTCCAGCATCGGCACCAATGCGAACAAGCAAGCGGTTGAATTCCTGTTCTTGCAGGAAAGCGGTCAATAGATCCATGTCGCGCTGCGGTGTCGATAATGCGGGCAGTTCAAGCGGCATTGGCGCATCATCACGAAGCATCACAAGCTGGCGTGAAATCCGCGCCTGTTCAGCAAAATTGATCAGATTTTCCCGACGTTTTGGCTGTTTGATCGTTGCCGCATTTGCCAGCAAATTATCAAGATCACCAAAAGTTTGAATCAATTCAGCCGCGGTTTTGATACCAATGCCCGGCACCCCCGGCACATTATCAGTTGAATCACCAGCCAAGGCCTGCACATCAATCACTTTTTCCGGCGCAACACCAAACCGCTCGAACACTTCATCAGCGCCAATACGGCGCTGTTTCATCGGATCAAGCATGGTGACATCACCGCGCACCAACTGCATCAAATCCTTGTCTGACGACACAATAAGCGTTGCCAGCCCCGCTTCTTCACCAAGCCGCGCATAGGTTGCGATCAAATCATCCGCTTCAAATCCGGGCGCTTCGAGAAGGGGCAGGCTTAGCGCCCTGGTCGCGGCACGCACCAGCGCAAATTGCGGCACAAGATCTTCGGGCGGTTCTGACCGATTGGCCTTATATTCGGGATAGATATCCGAGCGAAAGGTTTTGCGCGCAACATCAAACACCACGGCAACATGATCGGGCTGCAGATCATCGATTAGCTTCATTAGCATGGCGGTAAAGCCGTACACTGCATTAACCGGCGTGCCATCGCGGCGTGTCATGGGTGGCAGGGCGTGAAAGGCACGGAAAATATATCCCGACCCGTCAACCAGTACCAATCTGCCTTTTTCACTCATATCGCTCTACAATTCAAAAAATTGGCCAAAAAGCTGGCCCAAAAGCTGGCCAAGATTTTGGTCGCCTTCATCGCCACAAATGGCATTTCAATCGCCATTGCGCCCCTGTCAAAACAATTGTTGGCCAAAACTGTTATCTGGCCAAAATCGTTACTCGGCCGCCGCAACAAATGCGCAAGAACAATAAGGGCACGTCACCTTGCCATCGGTGCCAAGCGTCAACCATACCTGCGGATGTCCAAGCGGACCACCACCACCATTACAGGCCACCCGCGACTGGTTTGTGACAATTACATTTGATGATGAAGCAGCTGATTGATCAGCCTTCGTGCCAGCTTGGTTCGGGGTCATGATATCCTCATTCGCATCATATGGCGTTACGGCCAAAATCTGTTTGCGGCGCGCCTCAATTAGATAGCGCGGTCCGTCTTTGCTAACCTATAGCGGCTTGCCGATTGATGCAATTGTAACCGGCATTAGCCAGCGAAGATTCTTTGCCCCCCTTGCCGCCCGCATCACAACGGCCTATATCTTTCGGGCGCGCCCCCTTTGGGCTTTCACATCAAAAAGGCAGCCAATATGACATCGCAAAATACCGTCATTCCGACTGCCGGCTTTACCTATAGCCCTGATTCTGGGCTGGCGATCGAAGCCCGCAATGTGAACAAGATTTATGATGCTGGCGGACGCCCGCATCACGCCTTGAAATCAATTGATATCGAAGTGCCGATTGGTTGTATTTTCGGGCTTTTGGGGCCGAATGGCGCTGGCAAATCGACCTTTATCAATATCATGGCCGGAACGGTGGTAAAAACCAGCGGCAGCATTTCGATATGGGGAACGGATATTGATGCCAATCCGCGGCAATCGCGCGCCAATATCGGCATTGTGCCGCAAGAATTGAATATTGACGCCTTTTTCACCCCGCGCGAAACTTTGGATATGATGGCAGGGCTGTTTGGCGTGCCAAAGGCCGAACGTCATACGGATGAGATTTTGGAAATGGTTGGCCTGACCGAACAGGCTGATTTCTATTCGCGGCGGCTTTCAGGCGGCATGCGCCGACGGCTTTTGGTTGGCAAGGCAATGGTGCATCGCCCGCCAATTCTGGTTTTGGACGAACCGACCGCCGGTGTTGATGTCGCGCTTCGCCAACGGTTATGGGACAGTATTAAAAGCCTGAACCAAGCCGGCGTAACGGTGGTGCTGACAACGCATTATCTTGAAGAGGCCGAAGCCTTGTGCGACCGCATCGCCATCATCAATAAGGGCGAAATTATCGCGGCAAAAACCAAGGCCGATCTATTGGCCTCGGCTGGCCAGAAAACACTTCATCTCAGCCTGACAACCGCGCCGCCGCTGCCACTGCCCGACGCGCTTGGCACACTAGGCGCACAATGGCGTGATGGCCGGTTGTCGATCAGCTTTGATCCGGCGACAAGCAATGCGGTTGATATTTTGCATAAAGTGCGGCTTGCCGGATTTGAGGTAAGCGATATCAGCACCGCCGAACCCGACCTTGAGGATGTGTTTCTAAGCCTGACAAAATAGGCCGTTAGAAAGCCTGTTTGGCGGCATGTGATCGGCATGTGACGTTGGCGTGACCGCCACAGGCAAAACCATGATGCCAGCAAAGATACAGCATTACCCCCTTGGCAGGGGCGCAAAGTCAGTATAGAAGAAAGCCATTCGGATTTTGGCGCGATGGCGGGATGAATTGCCCCGCCCATGAACCAGTGCCATACCAAAGATGCACTCGTAGCTCAGCTGGATAGAGCGCTGCCCTCCGAAGGCAGAGGTCACAGGTTCGAATCCTGTCGAGTGCACCATTTCTCAATATTTTTCAATACTTTAAGT